>ERZ795053.172-NODE-172-length-80710-cov-17.451813_pt1 | contig 80710 bp, 67 predicted proteins | sample MGYA00375137_ERZ795053 | MGnify/ENA primary metagenome ERZ795053 (study PRJEB30182, sample SAMN05720284) | activated sludge metagenome | isolation source: Anaerobic digester | place: Hong Kong | collected 2014-12-17 ...
AGGATGTGAACAGTGGAAAATTGGTGTTTAATGATCAATTGGAGCAATTTACCACAATTCACATCCCTGACGATGGTGACTAACTTTTATCTATTTTTATTCTGTCCTAATTAGGGGGTACTTACAGAGCCACAAGGATTTACGAAAAAAATCTAATTGTGGAAAACTTTTTTGGATTGCAGGGGCAGGAAAGGGAAAAATGGGCAAAAAGGACAGAAAAAAGCCCGGACTTGCCGGGCTACACTTTTACTTTTTATCAAAATAAATCATTTCACCGCCCGATTCATCCAACAGCTTCACAGATAGGCGAGGTTTTCCTGAAAGGAAACCCTTGTTTACGTTTAGATAGTAGTAACTATCACTATTGACAGTAAGTTTTAGTTGCTTATTTTCCAAAGACCAAATGCCCAGCCATGTCTTTTCTTGCTTATTAAAATTAAGGTAGTATTTATTGGCAACATCCAACGGAACGTTAGTTGACTTAAATGTAAAGTCCTTATTGAGTACAATGTTACATTTCTCATTTTCATTGAACCATACTCCTACGAACTCATCATTTTTTATTGTTGAGTTGCACCCTAATAATGAGAGAATAGCAAACAAGAAAATATATTCAACACGCTTTTTCATGCCCCTGTCAATACTTAATTGTTTCAGTCCATTGGAATACTTGTTCTGTTTCAGAAGTTGGCCCTGTTCTACCTGCTACTTTGGTGTTTAAGAAATTTCCCACAGAGTTTTGATACCATTCTTGATAGCCAATAACTGGGGGACGTGTCCCAGATTCTAAGGTTGACATATTGTGAACGGTAAAAGTTACGATTGCTACTCTGCGCTCAATATCGTTTGCCGTTACTTCTATCCACAAGCTATGAGACCCCAAGTAGGTAAACATTAAACTCCCTGTCGTTCCACCAGTAGCCAAAGTCGAATAATCTTTAACGTATTTTCCAACGCCTTCTATTCCGTCAAGTTCATAGGGAAACCCATAATCAGGATTAGATGCATTAGCAGGAAGATTTTTTAATTTATTCGTAACACTTGATAGCGCATTTTGGTAATGCTCATGTTGCTTGTAAAGTTCTACTGTATAATCACCTGAAGTAAAATCTCTTGATTTCGGACCACCTGTTAGCCACTCTGTGCCTAACTGAAAAGGAGTAACGGTTTTATGGTCAGAGCGTTCAGCAGTTACCAAAGCAGCTGTCAAGACGTTACCACTTTCCATATCCTTTAAAATAGAAGTGTGCGTCTTTTTATTATCAATCGAATAATATCCTTCACTATCTATTCTAATTCTACCACCTGTATTATGTTCTTTTCGGTATTCTCTCGCTTCCTTGCGTGAGCCGAACAGACCGAGCGGGTCAGAGAATATAATCGGGTTGTTGTTATTTATTGCATAAGGACTTTGCCACGGATAGGTAACAGGGTCTTGATTCCAACGGGTTACAACTCTTGGGTCATATTCCCAAAATGGCGCAGTGTAGTGGTTTCCAGTACCTTTTATCTCATCCATTCGCTCTTGTGTGTTAAACCCATACCTGTGGCTGTTTCCAGCGCTCCAGGCCCTTCCCAACATCATCATCCCAAAGGCCTGCCTGCCGGCAAGGCAGGGATAAGTGTTATTATGGTATATGGCACAGTTAATCAATGAATTAACTAAAATCCTAATTTACCTTTTCTGGCCACTTTAACCCTAAATTGGTTTCAGAAAAATACAAAATAATTGATCAATGATGTTGCTGACATTGCCCTGAAAATCAATATAAAAATGAGAAAACATGCTGTTCCTGCTCGATAATCAAAAAGCACGTTTGTATGGACTATCCCAACCCCAAAAGTATTCGGGGCAAGGAAGACGCTGTCAACAGCTGACTCCCCACTCCCACTCCCACTCCCACTCCCACTCCCACTCCCAATACCCACTACCCACTCCCAATACCCACTACCCACTCCCAATACCCACTACCCACTACCCACTACCCACTACCCACTACCCAATACCTGATCCCCACTCCTTGCTTTGTCACAAAATTTACACAATCCACCGCCTGTCTGTGCCCCCTGTATCGCCTAACTCCCTATCTTCGTTACGGGTATATGAAAAAGAGAACCGTCTGGCTGTCAATCGGTATGATCCTGCTGGTGCTGGTTTCCTGCAAGAAAAAGGAAACATACTGGGATATCAACATGCTGACCCCTCTGGTACAGGGTGAACTGACCATACTGGATATGTTGCCAGACAGTCTTACGGAGGTCAATGCAGATGAGAGCCTCACCCTTGTATATCAGGACGAACTACTGAGCTACAATTTCGCCGACGAGAACATCTCCATCCCCGATACACTGATCACCACCTTCGTGTCACTGGACAGCCTTTCGCTGGATGACCGCACCATCGTACAAAGCATCACACTGGGAGATGTGGCCATCGCCCTCGGCTTTCCGGTAGGAACTTTCATCATCCTCAGCAACGGATCCGAAGCAGCCATCGACCCCATCGCAGATCTGTCGTCGGGAGAACAACCTATAGATGCCACTTCCTTCTTCCAGACCGCTACCATCCAGACCGGATTTCTGGATATCAAAGTGGACAATGGCTTCCCCATCCCGCTTGAAAATATCAATCTGACCATTCGCAACAGTATGGATGGTGCTACCATCGTAGATGAATACGTAGCCTATATAGGTCCGGGTGAAACTTTCACATCTACTACCCCGCTGGACGGCATGACCGTGGAAGGAAACCTCATCGCAGAGATCACAGATTTCAGTTCTCCGGGAAGCGGAGGTGAACTGGTACTCATCGACACTTCCGATGCACTGGTCATCACCATGACAGCATACGATCTCGAACTACTTGCAGCAACTGCCGTATTTCCTGCCCAGGACCTGATAGACAACCACAACAACATCGTCTATAATATGGGTGGTCCGGAATTCACACAGATGAAGATCAAATCAGGCGAAGTGACCATGTATGTCATCAACACGATACAAGACAGCATCCACATTGAATACTCCATTCCGGGTGCTACTGATCAATATGGTGTTCCGGTGTATATCAATCCTGTAGTACCCCCGGCTCCCGAAGGTGGCAGCGTGGTGTATGATCAGGCATTCCCGCTCGATAATTTCACCATCGACCTGCGTGGTGCCAATGGTACTTCCTACAATACTTTCTATAATGAATTCAAGGCCAGTATAGACAGCACCGGAAATGTGGTGAGCATATCGCTGGAAGATTCAGTAGAAGTGCAGTACGGCCTCAGAGATATCATTCCCAGTGAACTTAAAGGTTATTTCGGCCAGACAGATTTCAGTGTCAGCGACACTGTGGGTGGCCTCTCTTTCTTTGAAAGCATCACCGGTGGAAACCTCACCCTGACAGACTGCGATGTATTGCTGCATATTGAGAACGGTGTTGGTGTGGAAGGTGATTTCACCATCAACCAGCTTACAGCAGTGAACAGCAGGACCGGACAAACCGTCAACCTCTACGCTCCGGGTATTGTCAATGCTCCCATCCCTGTGAACCGGGCTACCAATAATCCTTTTATTCCCGGCCAGAATATCCTGGAACTGACGCCGGATAATTCCAACATCCTGGATGTGCTGGGCATCCTGCCTGACAAGCTGATCTATGACATCAACATGCAGGTAAATCCAAACGGCAACGAATTCAACTACCAGGATTTCTTTATCGAAGCGAGCCGGATCAATTTCTTCATCGACATGGAGATACCCATGGAGTTCATCGCATCTGATCTGGTACTGGAAAAACAAGTGGAAACAAAATTCAATGAACTGAGCAATCGGGAGGATATCAAAAGCGGCACCTTCACCTTGCATGTGGACAACGGCTTCCCCTTCTCTGCAGGCATCGCCATGACCTTCTACGATCGCAACCAGGAAGAGCTGACCACGGTCAACTTCAGTAATCCTATTGCTGCCGGTACACTGGATGGCGAATGTAAGGTAAGCAGCCCTACCTATTCTGAACTCAGCGCCATCATTGATGAGAACACCATGATGGACATCCTTCGTTCAGGCACCGCCCTGGTAACTGCTACCTTCAATACGGAATCGGCCGAAGGCTGCAGCGATGCTGTGAAGATCTACAGCGATTATTCCATCGACTTTCAACTGACCGCCGACTTTACCTACACCCTAAATATTGGCAACTGATGCGACTGGCTCTCCTGACGGGATTGTTCCTTGCCTCTTTTTATGTATTCGGTCAGCAGCCGGTAACTCCCCGCACGCTGAACACCTGGTATGATCCGGCATTTGTACATGCCAGTACCACCGACAGCATGGTGGTAACTTCATGGGGAGATGCCTGGGCCGGCAGCAATGCTTTGCCATCCACCTTCGCCTATAAATTTTTATTCGGAGGTGAAGTGACCGACAAGATCAAAGAACAGGCCACTAAAAAACTGGATCCGCTGAATACGGGCGGCTATGATTTTCAATATGGTCTCTGGTATTCTTCTTTCCTCTCCTTCATGCCAGGCTATCGGGTGCATGTGGGCATAGAACAAACCGCACACAGAGGATTCATCTTCACTGACGATCTGCTGCGTATGGGTCTCTATGGCAACGCCATCTTTGCCGATGAAACTGCGGTGTTTGATGGCAGCGGTTATGATGCAAAAGCCTACATGAACCTCAAACTGGCCGTAAGCAAGGAAGCACAATTGGGGAAAAATCAGCTCTTCTTTTCCATTGGCATGGGTATTCTGGAAGGACTGGCTGGAGAAGAACTGGACATCAGCAATGGCAGCATCTACACTGCACCCGATGGATCCTACCTGGACCTTGATTATGCCTTCACTTATAATACTACAGGCCGTGGAGCAAACAAGATCAGCAATCCCAGAGGCTGGGCTGTGGGTGGCGATCTCTCTGCTTTGCTTATAGGCGATGACAACAAGTGGCAGGCCGCAGCCAGCATATCTGACCTCGGCGTCCTGGCATGGAATCACGAACGACTGGCTCGTTATGCCGGCGATACCACCTCCACCTATGAAGGTATAGACGTGACCGATATCGTGCTGGGAGTGCAGGACCTGAGCAGCAACAGCAACAGCGATCTGCTGCTCACCTATATTGACCTCGATACCCTGGATGGTAATTTCAGCAGCGTCACTCCTGCCCGTTTCGATGCGCACTTCTCCTACCAGCTGATGGAAGGAACTGACCTCACTGCCGGTGTCACCCATCGCCTCGGGTCTAGCTTTGATCCGGCCGTGTACCTCATTGGCAGCAAACAATTCGGCCCATCAGAAGCCCAGGTCATGCTGAGCTTTGGCGGATATGGCGGTTGGGGTATCGGCGGTGGCTATGGCATCACCGTGATGGATCATTACCACGTGGACATCCGCACCCCGAACATCCTCGCTTTCATCGTTCCGGGCTTCAGCACCGTGAGCGGTTTGCAACTCCGCTTGAGTGCCGGATTTTAAGTGCCCCGATTCCTGTATTTTTGCCGCTCATGTCGGCCATTTCAACTGATGTTCTGGTATTGGGAGCCGGTCCCGGAGGGGCCATGGCAGCGCTGTTCCTGCACAAGGAAGGCGTGGATTGTGTGGTGGTGGACAAGGCGGTATTTCCCCGCGACAAGATCTGCGGAGATGCCCTCAGCGGCAAGGTGGTGGAAGTACTCAACCGCTATGACCGTGCGCTTACCGATAAACTTGCATTGCGAAAGGAAAGTCTGCCCTGCTGGGGTGTGACCTTCGTGGCACCCGATCTGGAAGCCCTGAGTATTCCTTTTCAACTAAGCGGAAACGGACAGGAAAGGGAAAGAGCTCCGGGATTCATCAGCAGGCGGATGGACTTTGACAACTTCCTGGTGGATGAGGTGCGGGGAAAGGATGGCATCCGGCTGATGGAAGGATGTGAGATCAAAAGTTTTGAGCGGAATGCCGATGGTTACCTCTTCACTGCTGCCGATGGTACTACCATACAGGCGAGGATGGTCATCGTGGCCGATGGTGCCCACAGTCGCTTTGCGAAAGAAGTGGCCGGCATCGAAGTGGAGAAGGAACATTATTGCGCCGGTGTACGTGCCTACTATGAAGGGGTGGAAGGAATAGCCGACGGCAACTATATAGAACTGCATTTTCTCAAGGATCTCCTGCCAGGATATTTCTGGATATTCCCATTGCCGGATGGTGGTGCCAACGTGGGGCTGGGCATCCGTTCAGACTACGCTTCCAAAAGGCGGATCAACCTGCGCAAAGAGTTACCGGAGTTGATAAAACGCTATCCGCAACTGCAGGAGAGATTCAAAAATGCCCGGCTCACCGACGAGATCAGGGGCTATGGGCTGCCACTGGGGTCCAAAAAACGCCCCCTTTCCGGCGATCATTATCTCCTCGTGGGCGATGCCGCCAGCCTGATAGATCCATTTACCGGAGAAGGCATTGGCAACGCCATGCTGAGCGGCATGCTGGCTGCACAACAGGCAGTCAAAGCTGTGCAGGCCGGACGTTTTGATGCCGCTTTCCAGCAGCCTTATGACCAGGCCATTTTCCGCAGGCTGTGGCCCGAACTGAAGCTCAGCTACCGCATGCAGCGCCTCGTCAATTACCCCTGGCTGTTTAATTTTGTGGTACGAAAGGCGAACCGGAACCGCGTGCTGCGGGAAACCATTACGGTCATGTTCGAAGATATTGACCTGCGTGACCGCCTCCGGAAGCCTTCATTTTATTTTCAATTGTTATTTTCGGGTAAAACATAACGACATGAAAAAAACCATTTATCTCTTGCTGCTGGGCGTAGTGCTCGGACTGGCTGCCTGCAGCGACAAGAAAGACAAAGGCAATGACAGTGATCACGACGATATGGACCAGCTCACCCTGGTGGTATCTGCTGATCAGCTGGCCTGATCTAAAAACCAATATGCATATGAACAAGTTGATGTACAGCCTGCTGATGGCAGGCATGATCTCTTTTGCCGCCTGCGGACAGTCGGGCGAAGAGGCACATGATGAAAAAGCTTCCGGCGTAGAACAGAATGAGGCCGGCGGATACGGTAAGGTGGTAACACCTGATAATCCTGTAGCCCTGACAGATCTGATGGACGATATGGACAAGGCCAATGGCTTCCAGGGGCAGGTGACAGGCACCGTAGTAGCCAGTTGCCAGAACAAAGGTTGCTGGATGACCCTGGACGGGGGCAACGGACAAACCATGATGGTCAGCTTCAAAGACTATGGCTTTTTCGTGCCGATGGACATGGCCGGAAAGCAAGTGGTCATTGAGGGAATAGCTGAGATCCGCACGGTAGGCGTGGATGAGCAGCGCCACCTGGCCCAGGACGGAGGCGCCTCCGAAGAAGAGATCAATGCCATTACCGAAGAGAAGCAGGAGCTCAGCTTCGTGGCCGACGGTGTGGTGGTCATCTGATTTTATCCACAGCATTTGGGCAGAATAGCTCAAACGATTATCTTTGCCCCACCTTTCTAAAAAAGGTGGCACGATTCCGTAGCTCAGCTGGCTAGAGCATAACACTTTTAATGTTGGGGTCCTGGGTTCGAGTCCCAGCGGAATCACAGATAAATGATCAACTCCCGCTCCAAAAGAGCGGGAGTTTTCTTTTGGTGAACAGCAGCCGAACCCAGAGGTTCGGGCGGATGTGAGCCAAAAGAAAACCCGGCTGCGATAGCAGGCGCAGTTTGATCATTCTGACTCTGGATAAGCCAGGGGCCGGCGAAGCCAATCCCAGCGATCAATAAGACCAATCACATTGTAATCCTCGTCAACAGAACCCAGAGGTTTGAGCAGACGGCCAACTCCAAACTGCCTATCGCCAACTGAAAGGGGGCCGGCAAAGCCAATCTAAGTTTCAGATAAGATGCTTTACTTCCTTATTTTCATAGTATGTCAATTTGAGCATATATGGACTACATTCATACAGTTACTGAGGTCACCTAATTCGAATACTACTCATGAAAAACCTGCTACTAGTATTTCTTTTTATTGGTTCGGCGAATATCACATACTGTCAGAATCAAATTGCCAACGACAGAATATTCAGGCGCACTTTTTCTAAGACTGAATTAGAAGACCTTCAGCTATTGTTTGATTTCTTTAACCAAACCATATGCGATTCGAATGAAGTATTGGAAGATTGCTATCAAGCCTATTTCATAAGACTAAATGAGGCAGCTGAGGATGGTGTAATGTATTTGCATATACCTTTCGAAGAACAACAGGAGGTCTATAAGAAACTCAGTGATTCCACATTTCGGGAAATATGGGTTTTCGGAGAAGCCTGGTTTCAAGAAACACCCGATCACATTTTACGTACAATCTATTTTAATGCAAATGGTGATTTCATGAGGTTCCTGAAAAAGGCGAGCAGAAAAGATGCGTTCATTAATGTCTGTTATGAGTCAGCCAAACTTACTGGCATGCCGGGTGCTACTGTTGTGGCAGAAATATACAGGAATAACAATACGTTTGACATAGAAGATGTTAAAGTAAAGTTTGTCATTGCGGTCATGAATCTGACCCTGAACGATCAGTACAAGAGAAAGGAGATGATCCGGCCTGATGATCGATCTAAAATAAAAAGTAAGGAATAGGCATTCGATCAGGTTTGGAATGCTCATTAACCACTATTTTATTTAATCTTTTTGTCCTTTTATTTATTTATGCAGACTTTTATTTAACTTTTTTATTCTTTTCTTAAATTAGGCTATCTTTGTTGAAGAAACATGAAAAACTTCAAAGCAGGAACCTATATCTCTCAGGGCAGCTTTAAAAGCTTTGTGCCAAATGAAATAAACCGGATCTGGCAAATTGATGATCCGGAAGTAATTGGTCTGCTTAGCAAAGCTGACAGGCAGTTAGGTCGGTTGGATATGTATTCCGAATACATTCCAAACCTGGATCTTTTTATCAGAATGCATGTAATAAAAGAGGCCACACAATCCAGCAAAATTGAAGGCACCAGGACAAACATTGAGGATGCATTACAGAACAAACACAATGTTGCAGAAGAAAGAAGAGAAGATTGGGAAGAAGTTCAGAATTATATAAAAGCATTGAACCAGGCCATTCAATCACTGGAAGATCTGCCATTTTCTTCCAGATTGATCAGGCAAGCACATAAGACTTTATTGCATGGTGTAAGAGGGAAAAATAAACAACCCGGAGTTTTCAGAACCAGTCAGAACTGGATCGGAGGAGCAACCCTATCAGATGCCACATTTATACCACCTCCGGCGTCAGAAATTTCAAGGTTAATGGGAGACCTGGAGAAATTCGCACATAACGAAGAGGTCTTCTTTCCTGATCTGCTAAAAATTGCTTTGATCCATTATCAGTTTGAAACGATACACCCATTTCTGGACGGGAATGGCCGAGTAGGCCGATTATGCATCACACTTTATCTTGTTGAAAAAGGCCTGCTTAAAAAACCTGTATTGTATTTGTCAGATTTCTTTGAAAAAAACAGGCAGCTATATTACGACAATCTAATGAAGACCAGATTGGATAATAATATCAAACAGTGGTACAAATTTTTTCTAGTTGGTATTATTGAAACAGCTAAAAGCAGCATTGCAACTTTTGACAATATTCTAAAACTTCAGAAAGAGATCAATGAAAAGATCAATACACTTGGAAGCCGGGCCGGCAATGCAAACCTGGTCATTGACAGCCTATATCAGAATCCCCTTACAAATGCTCAGCAAGTAGCCAGTCTGACTGGATTGTCATTACCAACTGCTTACAAGATCGTATCAGATCTGGAAACTCTTGGTATAATTCGAGAATTTACAGGAGCACAACGCGGTAAACAATATTGGTTTAAAGATTACCTGGACCTGTTTAAATAAATATGTCTTTTTTAGCTGCAGTTGGCATCCCCGCCAACCGTCCATCCCACCCCATTCACCATCCCCAAACTCCGTAATTTCGTCCTGGAATTTCCCATTTGCATGTCGGCCAAACCACTGAAATACTACTCCCGTCCGGAAGAGAATCTCAACATCGCTACCCATGGTCTGGGTGTGCTGCTTAGCATCGTGGCGCTTGTGCTGCTGATCGGGAAAGCCCGTGCAGCTGCAACACCTTATTACCTGGTGAGCTTTACGGTATTTGGCATCAGTTTGATCCTGCTCTATACCGCCTCTACCCTGTATCATGCATCGGTCAGACCGGAGCTGCGTTCAAAGTTCAAAGTACTGGACCACGCGGTCATCTTCGTGCTGATAGCCGGCACCTACACCCCGTTCACCCTGATCACATTGCATGGCTGGGTGGGCTGGACCATCTTCGGGGTGGTCTGGGGCATCGCTGCAGTGGGTATGGTCTTCAAGCTGTTCCACACCGGCAGGTATGAGAAGATATCTACCATCGCCTATGTGGCCATGGGCTGGATCATCGTGTTTGCCATTGTACCACTGATACAGAACCTGGCCAGCGGCGGGCTCTGGTGGCTGCTGGCAGGCGGTGCCTGTTATACCCTCGGGGCAGTGCTGTACCGCATGCATAATCTGCCATACAACCACGCCATCTTTCATGTGTTTGTGCTGCTGGGTAGTTTTTCGCATTTCATGGCTGTTTATAAGTTTGTCTGAACATCAGCCTGTTCGGGTCTGTTTATTGTCAGGATAATCAGGAAGGATGGATTGCTTCAGGTATTACTTTTACTTTTGCGCATCAGAAAAAAATAACCACTTACGCCGGCATAATTTGAAACCAATGACCAGAATCAGACTACTTATTCTACTCACCACATTTTCCTTTTGTGGCAGATCAATTGCACAATGTTCAGATGTGTCTCTGCTTGTCAGTTCTTCAGACACGACCTATGTACAACTCTACCATCCGGCCTTGTTCCTGATCCCTTCAGGCGATGCCAATATCTGTTACTGGACTGTTACCACTTTTTCAGGTGAACTCGTGCACAGCGACACCACAAGCGGAGATTTTGAAGCGCAAAGCTTTTCCTACTTTGACCATTCTGTTCCGGTCACCGATTCCATGAAAGTCACCCTGATCATTGAAAACCCTGTGGAGGATATCACCTGTGCGATCAATGACACCTTGTTCTGGGAAGAGACGGAGGTCATTCCGGGTGTATTCTTTGGCAACTGGGCTATACTTAGTGATAATGGCGGTGTAGAAGGTGCTGCTTATTCTGTCACCTTCCAGGTAGATATGAGTGAAGTATCTGACCCATTCACCACCCCCGAAGTGAACGGCACCTTCAACGACTGGTGTGGTGGATGCGCCCCGATGACCGACGATGATGCCGATAACATCTGGCAGATCACCATAGACCTGGAAGCGGGTTTCTATGAGTATAAATATGCTGCTGACACCTGGACCATACAGGAATCTCTTACACCCGGAGATCCTTGTACCATGACCACTGATATCTTTACCAATCGTACACTGGACGTTTCAGAAGACATGGTACTTGAAGCCGTTTGCTGGGGAAGCTGTGAAGCCTGTGAAACAGAAACGACTGTGTATTCTGTCACCTTCATGGTAAACATGAACGAAGTATCAGAAGACTTCACCACCCCCGAAGTGAACGGCACCTTCAACGACTGGTGTGGTGGATGCGCCCCAATGACCGACGATGATGCCGATAACATCTGGCAGATCACCATAGACCTGGAAGAAGGTTCATATGAGTACAAATTTGCCGCTGACACCTGGACCATACAGGAATCTCTTACACCAGGCGATCCCTGTACCGTTACAGCAGACATTTTCACCAACCGTCAACTGGATGTTTTTGAAGATATCGTACTGAATGCAGTTTGCTGGGGAAGTTGTGAAGCGTGTGACACTACAGGCGGCCCAACTTCATCATCGTTGTTCGAGCTGAACGATCAGGTACAGCTGTTACCCTCTGTAGTTGATGATGGATTCGTACTCAGCGGATTGACGCAGACATATTCATTCAGTATAACAGATTTGAACGGTCGATTGATGGATCGCTATAGAAATGTTCCTGCCGGTCAGAAGATCATGACAGATACTTATGCTCCGGGTCTATATATACTTATACTGACATCCGAAACCGGTGAGGTCATTGCTATGAAGAAATTCTTCAAAGAATAGCCCATCCTCACCCTATTCTGTTTGACCAGATCGTTTGGTTACCGGTTGTACTTGTAAAAACATCAGTACCGGAATCAGAAATACGCATTTCCGGCGTTCTTTTCTCTTTTGATCATGGTGATTAAAAGAACTGAAAATGTCTGTCCTGCGCAGGAAACCTCTGAGAAGGCTCAAAGAACAAGTACTAAAAAATACTATAGGTACACTGGGGGTATTGATCTGTACCATGCTGCTGGTGCATGATCTAACAGCCTGCAGCATGTACAAGATCACAACCGATGGCAAGACCATGGTCGGCTGCAACTACGATGCCTGGTTCACGACACCTAAGATCTGGTTTGAAAATGCCCGTACACCAGATGAATATGGTGCCGGATTCACCGGAGCCAGAGAGGTCTCCAATAACAGAACTGCTCCTCAATCAGGAATGAACGAAGCCGGTCTGGCCTTTTCCCGATTGGTTGCCTACTACCCTGCTCAGGAAAACCCATTCAGAGACAGGCTTGTTATTGCCGATGAAGCCGCCTATCTGAGTGACATCCTGCATACCTGTGCAAATGTGGAGGAAGCCCGTGAATATATTGAACGGTTTGATCACAGTATTTTCCTTGAGGATGTCTTCATCTATGTGGATGGGAGTGGAAAGTATCTGATCGTTGAACCCTATCAGATCATATCCGGTGATGATGCAAGCTACCTGCTTTCTAATTTTTGCCCATCCATAACCGATAATGAACAAGCCAGGAAACTGGAGAGATTCAGAAACGGGGAAGATTTCCTGTCAGAACATACCCTGAGTTCATCGCTGTCATTCTGCAGGTCTCTGTCAGATACCATGCATGTTTGCAGGAACAAAAAAGGCGATGGCACGTTGCTGACATCCATATGGGACACGAAGGAGCGCCTGCTGGTACTCTATTTCTATCATTCCTATGATCAGGAGGTCCGGTTTGACCTGACCACAGAACTGTCAAAAGGTGATCATGTAATGGCCATTCCGGAGTTATTCCCCGAGAATGCCGAATTTGAAGAACTGAAGAGCTACAAGACGCCATTCAATACTCCAGAACTCAGAATAACACTTGCACTGCTGGGAGCTTTTTTAAGCATTACCACACTTTACTTTGTGCGACAGATATGGAGAAACAGGCATTCCAGGTCTGCCGGCAATTCGCTGAACCTTGTTGCCGGTCTGAATATTCTGCTTACCGGCTATCTGTTCATACTGGCAACCAATGTATCCGTTTTTTACTTTGATGCTCCGTACAAGCATTATTCTTCAGGTTTGATCAGTGCTTCATCCTACATACCATTCCTTGTACTGCTTGCTATTGTACCTGTTACCCGGTTCACGATCCGGAACCTGAGAGCTGAAAAAAGATACCTGTGGTTCAAAATGCTGTTAGTCACAAATAACCTGATCTATTTCATACTCTTGGTTGGCTTTGGCTACTGGGGACTTTTTACCTTCTGGAAACAATAGAGCCTTTCCCTCTTCAACGGGGTATCAGCCAACTTTTTTTAAGACTTTAAACAGATAAGTGCCGGGCATTTCCTGATAAGTGCAGCGTCTTCTTCAGAATGTGTTAAACACAAGTGTGTACCAGACATAATACATACTAAAATCGCCCCTAATTCTGCTTATTTTGCACTTCTGTGCGGATTTTTATTTGCATGATATTAACAGCTTGTTCGCTCTCTGTGCGTGCACAGGACCCCATTGCTATTCCATTCACTAGTACCGAGATCTATCTGCCGGTTACTACCTACTTTGTGAAACAGGCCAGCGACGGACTCATCTGGTTCAGCACCGATGCAGGTGTATTCAGTTACAATGGTTATAATATCACCAATTACTCCAGTGCCAACGGGCTTTCTGATAACGAGATCTTTCGCATTTACGAAGACAACAAACACCGGCTCTGGTTTCTGGGACTGAACGGAAAATGTTCTTACTACTATAATGGAGAGATCTTCAATGAAGAAAATGACCCTATGCTGCAAAAGCTTAGGTTCAACACGATGATATCTGCTGAGACCGAAGACCGTGACGGCAACCTGTACATAGCTTCACGAGAAGGACAGATATATAGGATCACACCTGACAATCAGGTGACCATGACAGAGAACGAAAACGGTGTATTCTTTTTGTATGCGTTCAGAGATACCGTGCTGAATATACCGCAATACTTCAACAAGAAGATCGGCCGTCTGCCCAGAGGTGGCCAAATGGGTGATTTGGTCATAGCATCCATTGAACGAGAAATATATGTATTGAACCGTGATAACTCCTTCACATTGATCACAACCTTACCGGAAGAAAGTCAGGAGATCATTTTTCTGGGAGTGAAGGCTGATAGTACTATTTATGCAGGTACCCGCAACGGTTTATATCAGGTGTCAGTACCAGACGGAAAGATCCTGTCTGTAAATTTTCGCGGACTGAGTATCACATCTGTTACGACCGATGATGACGGGCAGCTCTGGCTTTCTACCCTGGATAAAGGACTCTTTCTTGTACCCTCACTGTATAATGATGTATATAATTTAAGCAGTGGCTGGCCCGGCAACAGAATATTCAGCATTTATAAAGACAAACAAGACTCACTGTTCATTTCCATGCCAGGAAACTGGTACTCTGTCATTGCTCCTGATAGTAGTTTTCAGCACTTTCAGATCCCCGGCAAACGAAGCCTGAAGCTGGAGATCTCGCAGATCAGAAAATTTGGAGACGACACCTGGATCGTTGCCAAATCAGGTATCTATCGGCTTACCCCTACCGGCAATAAATTGTACCGCCAGTATGCAAATGACCTGTACGTTTATGACGATACGATACTGATCGCCCAGCAGAATATTTTGAAATTCAGCCTGCCTGAATACGAGGCATTTGACAGAGAAGTTGCACCGCAGCCATCCAGGACAGATCCGTATTTGTTGATCCCCTCCCGTTGTGGACAGATACAACCGGGCCGTACTGGTGAATTCTGGTTCGCAACCGTGCATGGCTTGTACTGTTACCGCAATGGCCAGGTCATAGACTTTGGCGATCATGATATCAGGTTAAGCAATTACGTAAGAGGTCTGGAATATGACAGCCTCCGGAACATCTTATATGTAGCTACCAATACTACCGGTATCCTGATGCTTGAGAACGACCAGATCGTTGCAGAGATCGATACCCGTTGCGGGCTTCCATTCAATGAAAGCTACGCAGTTAAACTTGATGACAAAGGAGTTCTCTGGGCTTCCAGCAGCAATGAACTGATCAGGGTTCTCTGGCAGGATGGAAAACCTTTGGTTGACATGGTGGGCAGAAAACTGGGGCTCTACTCATCCAGGATTCTGAACATGGAATTCAGAGGAAATGAACTCTATCTCGGAACTGAAACCGGGTTGATCCGCATAGACACCTCACGGGTAGTTCCAACCACTGCTCCCAGATTATACCTGCGGCAGATCCGTGCAGGGCAGACCGTGATCGCTGATATTGATCATATCCAACTTCCGTATAGACAAAACGGTATCACCATAGAATACACCGGCATTTATTTCAGACGGAATGCTCCCCTTCAATATCAATACCTGTTGGAAGGATACGACAAAGAATGGCAGACCACAACCGACCGATCATTGAATTTCAGATCTCTTCCACCCGGAGATTATATATTCCATGTCAAAGCCGTCAATACCAACGGAGATACCAGTGAGACCTTATCCATCCCGTTTTCCATAGCAACCCCATTCTGGCAGACCACCTGGTTCATTGCCCTGACAGGTCTGGCTTTTCTGGGTCTGATCACCCTGTTGTGGCGCTGGCGGCTGCAACATGTACACCGCAGGTATGAAAAGGAAAAATCCATCATAGAAACCGGAAAGAAGCTGGCAGAACTGGAGCACAAGACCTTCAAGTTGCAGATGAACCCTCACTTCATCTTCAATACGCTGAACAGCATCAAAGGCTATTATGCAGAACAAAATACAGTTCAGGCCAACGAATACATCACAAAGTTCTCCCGTCTGCTCCGCAATATCCTGGAAAGTGACGCACAGTATATCTCTCTGGAACAGGAGATACAGGCTCTGAGCCTGTACATGGACCTGATGCAGCTGCGCTACGATAATTCCTTCTCCTATCACATTGATACCACAAATGTAGAGACAGCTTCCACCGCGATCCCGCCAATGTTGCTGCAACCCTTTGTGGAAAACAGCATCATACATGGCATTCATCCGCTGACCATTCCGGGTGAACTGAATATTTCTTTCAGAAAATCAGGCAAACGACTGCTGTGCACCATCACTGATAATGGTGTTGGCAGAACAGCATCACACCTGCAAAACAGAAACAAAGAGCACCAGTCGAAAGGAATGCAGATCATCCGCGATTTCTTCGCCGCCATGAACAGCCAGCTGGAAGAAGATGCTTTTACAATGCAGATCCGCGATCTGGAGAAGGACGGAAAGCCCGGCGGAACTGTGGTAGAGATCACTATGCTCCTGATTACCTTATTGTAAAAATATGAACACAAATAGTATAAGAAGCTTCATTGTAGATGATGAAACCCAGTCAAGGTCAGCACTGCGTCAGGAACTGCAACTCCACTGTACAGAAGTAGAGAACGTTGGCGAAGCCGGGAACATCCCCGATGCCGTGGAGGCCATCAATAAGCTGCAACCCGATCTGTTGTTCCTGGATATCAAACTACGAGACGGCCTGGGATTTGAGATCCTGGATAAACTGGAACACCGCAACTTCCATATCATCTTTACAACTGCCTATTCAGAATATGCACTGAAAGCACTCAAACTGAATGCTCTGGATTATCTGCTCAAACCTATAGACAGCCAGGAACTTATTCAGGCAATAGCCAAGGTCATGGAGATGCCTGTCCGCAACAAGCCAATGTTGAAACAACCGCTGCCTGACCAGTCGGGTCGAATCAGTCTGAATACCTCCGAAGGCACTTTTGTAGTTGCTCTGTCTGACATCACACACTGCACGGCATATGGCAATTACTGTTTCATACACCTGATCGGTAATCGTCGCATCATGATCACCCGCACCATGAAAGACCTGGAAAAACAACTGGGCGAATTCGGATTTGAGCGCATCCACCATTCTCATATTGTCAACCTCAGTCATGTGGTCAGCTATAAGAATAAGGATGGTGGTACAGTGGTGCTCACTGATGATACCCAGTTGCCCATCTCCACCCGTAAACGCCAGAACCTGCTCACCTATTTCGACACCATCAGCCTTAAATAAAAAATGCCCCCGGCTATGGCTCCGGGGGCATCAGGGTAAAGGGGGATCTGATTATCTTTTATCTGCTGATCATCAGCGAGGTCATATACTGATCTCCCGCATCACTGACCAGTCTGACCATATACATTCCGGGTTCCATGTCATGCAGTGCAATGACCTCGAGCCAGTCGCCCGACTCACGCAAATTGTTCATTAACGGACGGGCTACCAACTGACCTGACATGCTGTAAAATTCAATAGTGACAGCTGTTTCTTCTTCGAGATGAAAGAGCAGACTTACTTCGTTGCAGGCAGGGTTCGGGTAGGCAGACAACATGGGTTGCTCGTCCACGTCTGCAAGTCGCATACCATCACAGGTACCGAGGTAATCGCCGTGATTAAGATGGCTGTTCACCTGATTGGTCTTATAGCATTTTGTAGTACCATAGTGGCACACATACACCTTACCGGGGCCACATACTATGTTTTCAACTGCCACCTCAACAGCATCTGTGGAAGCACAGCCATTGGCATCTGTTACGGTCAGGGTATAGGTAGTGGAGGTGGCAGGACATACGCTGGGGATAGCAGAGGTGGAGCCGTTACTCCAGGCATAGGTATAAGGAGATGTTCCTCCGGTTGCTGATCCGTTGAGCGAAACACAGGTAGCGCCATACCCGATATAGATCTGTTTATCAGCACCGGCATTAGCTGTCGGTGTGGAAGCAATAGATACAGTAACATCATCTGTTGCTGTATTTCCATTACCATCTGTAACCGTTACAGAATAGGTTGTGGATACAGCCGGAGCTACACTGATAGAAGAAGAGGTAGCACCCGTGCTCCAGAGATAGGTATAGGGAGGCGTGCCATCAGATGCACCCGCATCCAGAGTGACGGTACCACCCGGGCATACCTGGGTGTCATTTCCGGCATGAGCTTCCGGTACGAGCAGATGCTGGATCATGTCCGGCTCATCGTTGCATCCGTACCCAAGTCCGGCAATTACGATACCTGCTGATTCTGCACCGCCACCCAGAATGGTGTTGGGCATACCATAGGTAGTGAAGGTCACATCGATACAGGTTGACTGTACCGGACCGCAGCCACCGTCTATGCAAGTCCACCAGCCGTTGCCGCCACTGGAATAATCATATACGAGATAGTGGTATCCCATATAGGAAATGGTGTCGCTGAAATAGATGGATCCGGTGTTCGGACTGGTCAGGAATGCAGGGGCGCTTGTTACCACTGCACCATTGTCCACCCGGATAGCCCAGGTATAGGTGTTCTGGTCAGCACCATAACGATAAGCGTTCTGACCGGAACCTGCACAAAAGGTCACATTGAATTCGTAGTAGCCTCCACCCAGATCAGCTACTGAATTGACAGTAAAAGATGACAGGTCGCAAGCCAGCAATGTGGCAGGCAAAACCAGGAAGGCAAACAGGAGTGAAATACATTTGTTTTTCATGGTTGTAGGTTTTATGAAAACAAATGTATCTGGCCTGCCAACTCAAACGGTAAGATTCAGACAAGTGGCCGGTAAGGATGTATGCAATTCATCTTTCTGAGGATAAGTGTTTTGGAGGGGAGGCTATCGACCGGCAGGAAAAGGACGAGCCTGTTTGATATACAGTCTCCTGATGCCATCCACCTCATCGATCTTGAATTCAATATCGACCGCGAATGCCGATGGATCGTCCGGCTGATACACTTCCACGAATCTTTCCTGAATGTTCCGGGCCTGATCTGCAAGAGCGGCAAGCTCATTATCGGACATTACCGAAGATCTCATTCTTCCAAAATCTGATTTACTTCTGTATTCAATAGTGTACCGGTTCCGGACCAGATCGATCGGATAGATGATGACCTCGTCCGGCCCGTCGTCAAATGATCTTACTACTCCTGTTCCACCAAAATGCACTTCCACCTGGTATCCGGGATTTACATTATACGGATTCCGGGTAATCAGAACCCCGTTCGCTTCCTCACGCGGAAAGGAGCGGTGCACCAGAATGGCCATCTCCACCGTGTGCTGATCGATGCCAAAAAAATCACGTTCCACATAGGCACGGTCGCTCCACAGGCTTGCCCATACTGCAGTGATTGCATCAGCAATGCCGGCTTTTCCTTCCTCTGCATGTGCTGATCTGGACTTATACAATCCGGCTCCGCTGAAAAAATCCAGATCTTCTGCGTTAGTGGATGACCTGAACCGATACGACGGGTAGTCAGAAAAATGATGCAGGGCTGAATCGATCGCATGCAACAATTTCAGATCTACGGGAGCTTCCATGATGGCAGTCCGCAGATCTTTCAGCCGCCGTTTTCGGTATGAAGGATCGGTCTTCAGGAGAGGATCATCCAAAATAGCTTTCAGTTCGGGCAGCAGACCATTCTTCTCCAGATGCTCATAATAATAGTAAACCGGAATGATAATAGCCCCTTCGGGTAATGGCACCGTACCCATATCATGCAGGATGGAAAAATTGGCCGCCTTCCCTCCAACCGCTGACACAGAACACAGATCGGTCTCTGAAGGATTAAGCAATCGTTGAACAGAATGATCTGAAGATAGTTGCCATTGATCTTCTGGCTGCCATTTCTTCCAGAAGGCCCTTGCATCACTTTCACTGGCAGGTTCAAGGATATAGCTGTTGGCCCGAGCTACCAGGTGGACCAGCTTACCTTCCATTTGCTGCAGGTCACTGTTCTCAGATGCATAGCGGATATACACATTCGGGGTTCCCCTGTTCCGGCTCAGCACATTGATGTGACTTAAAGAATTCTGCGGTGCGCTGGAGATGATCCCGGCTACCAATGGGATATCAAAGGGCAATCTTGTGAGAACGATGATATCAGTTGGGTCTGCTTGCGGATCCTTCTCTCCATCATCGAAAATCCGGAGATACCCGTATGCTTCGCCTGTATTATATGCCATATAGGGATACAGAAAACTGATGGTTTGAGGTGAGATCCAGGGTATCCGTTCGCAGTCCTCCCATTTGGACACGTTGGGATAGAACGCCAGTCTGTAGCCTATAAAAGTAGTCTCCATCAGCCGATCATACACCTTTGAAACCGCGGCACAATCGGCCAGATCATAAGGGCCGAATTCGAACAGAAAGAGATTCTTCTCCACAAACCAGCTCAGGTTGACCATGTGCAGATGCCGCACAGAGTCTTCACCGTATTGTCCTACAAAAAAATCATACTTGTTCTCCGTATGCTCCAGATAGCGATTGGCAAATTCATAGTGACTGGGAAAAATGTCGGAATCAATGAAATACATACTGTCGGTATGCAGGTCCAGAAGCACTTTCACAGAGCGAATGCTGGCATTGGGTGCATCATTATCGGCCAGTTGCAAAAAATCCTCCAGGCTGTCCAGACTGGTCATGTAAGCCGGAACAGGCTGTCTGTTGCAGGCTAACAGAAAAGCCATGATCAGAACAACCATTATCCGGAGCAGCATGATATAAATGTACCAATGCCAAAGAAGGAATTCAGCAAATTCCAATAATTTGAAATGAAACTTACAAAAGGGTAATAGATTAATTTCGTAGCATGATCACTGTTCAGGAAATCTGCAGGGTGCTGGAAGCATGGGCACCACCGGTGCTGCAGGAAGAATATGACAACAGCAGGCTGCTGACAGGAAACCGGAAGCAGGAAGTGACCGGCATCCTGGTTACTTTGGATGTTACCGAAGCTGTCATTGAAGAGGCGATAGCCAGAAAGTGTAACCTGGTGATCAGCCATCACCCGGTCATATTCGGCGGTCTCAAAAAACTGACGGGCGATAATTATGTGGAGCGCACGGTGTTGCTGGCCATCAAAAATGATATAGCCCTGTTTGCCATCCATACCAATCTGGACAATGTTAGAGGTGGGGTGAATCAAGCCATTGCCGCGAAACTGCAATTGCAGGAAACGAGGGTGCTTCGTCCTATAAAAGGATTGCTCAAAAAACTCGTCACATTCGCACCCGAAGCGCATGCAGCAGAAGTCAGGTTTGCACTCTTTGCTGCAGGAGCCGGTGATATTGGAGCCTATGATCATTGCAGTTTTAATACCGCAGGAGAAGGAACTTTCCGTGCAGGAGAATCTGCCAGTCCTTTTGTAGGAATTAAAGGCGAAGACCACCTGGAAGCTGAGGTACGTATAGAGGTCATCTTTGAACAATGGAAAGAAGCAGCTATTCTTAATAGTATGCGGGAAGCTCATCCTTATGAGGAGGTGGCTTATGACATATATCCGCTTGACAATGCCCTGCAGGAAACAGGTGCCGGACTGGTGGGTGAACTGGCAGAGCCGATGGATGTGAATTCCTTCCTCCAATACCTGAAAGACCAGATGCAAACACCCGTGATCAGGTATGCAGGATCCACTCACCGCAGCATAAAGAAGGTGGCCGTTTGCGGCGGAGCCGGAGGCTTCCTCCTTTCAGATGCCATCAAAGCCGCGGCCGATTGTTTTGTAACCGCCGACCTGAAATATCACCAATTCTTTGATGCTGAGGATGTTATAATTCTGGCCGACATGGGCCATTTTGAGAGTGAACAGTTCACCAGCGACCTGATCATAGGCTTTCTCAATCAAAAATTTGCTAATTTTGCGCCTTCATTCCCGATCGTAAAGGGAATGGATACAAATCCGGTTAAATATTTCTGAACATGGCCACTGTGAAAGAACTGACGATCAAAGAAAGTCTGCAACATCTGTATAACCTGCAAAAGATCCATACAAAGATCGATGAGATCAATATCCTAAAGGGTGAGCTTCCTATGGAAGTAAGTGATCTGGAAGATGAAGTAGCCGGACTTGAAACACGTATCCACAAGCTGGAAGCAGAGCTTAAGGAAGTAGATGACCAGATTGCTGAACGCAAAAATGCCATCACTGATGGCAAGGCCAATATCAAGAAGTACGAGAAGCAGCAGGATAATGTCAAGAACAGCCGTGAATTCGACGCACTGACCAAAGAAGTCGAAATGAATAAGCTGGATATAGAGCTGAGCGAAAAGAAGATCAAGGAGCTTACTGCCAGCAAGGATGCCCGCAAAGAAGCCATTGATACCAGCAAGATCAATATAGAGCACAAGAAAGAAGACCTGGCTAAGAAGAAGGAAGAGCTGGAACATATTCAGAAGGATACCGAGAAAGAAGAAAAAGAGCTTGAGAAAAAAGTTGCAGCTGCCGAAAAAGGTCTGGAAGAACGCCTGCTGGCAGCCTATTATCACATACGCAACAATTACAGAAACGGACTTGCTGTAGTAACAGTTGAAAGAAATGCCTGTGGCGGATGTTACGCTGAAGTACCCCCTCAGCGCCAGAGCGAGATCAAGCAGGCCAAGAAGATCATCATTTGCGAACATTGTGGTCGCATTCTGGTGGATGACAGCATTTCAGAAGACTAAGCAGGAACGATATTTGCCCGCTATCTTTGCGATACCACGGGCCCATGAGATCCAGATTCCTATTACTTTTATTGTTGGCCGTATTTTGCCGGCCATTGGTTTCCATAGCGGCTACCTATGAGGTGAACCAACGCTGTGAGGATGCTATGAATATGGTCATGGCGCTGCGTTTCGATGAAGCGAAAAAGATCATAGCGGCCGAACGGAAAGCCAATCCAGGCAATCTTTTTCCCTATTATATAGAGAATACGATGGACATCATCTCCATCTATATCTCAGAAGAAGAGGCTCGTTTTGATGAACTGGAACCGCATAAAGACATCTATTTAAGTAAGCTGAAGTCAGGCGACGCTTCCTCCCCGTACTATCTGTACCTGCAGGCCGAGGTCAATATTCAGTGGGCCTTTGCCCGACTGAAGTTTGAAGAATACCTCAACGCCTTCAATGAGATCAAGCGTGCCTACGGAATGCTGAAAGATAACGACGAAGATTTTCCTGATTTTCTTCCCAACCAGAAAAGCCTGGGTATGCTGCACTGTCTGTTCGGCGCCATACCTGACCAGTATAAATGGGGCGCCAATATATTGGGCTTGTCTGGCGATATTGATGCCGGACTGAAAGAAATGCGGTCCTTCCTGGATAAGCCCGGCGATTTCCCCCAAATATTTGTTCAGGAGACCACCCTGTACTATGCTTTTCTGGTATTATATCTGCAAAAAGATTACAACAAAGCATGGAACATTGTCAAGGATCTGGATACCCGCAACAACATGCTTTTCTGCTTCTGCAAAGCCAGCGTAGCACTGCGCACCGGTCGCTGCGATGCTGCCATCTCCACCTTACAGAGCCGCCCCACCGGAAACAATTATTTCCCCTTCCCCTTCATGGATTTCATGCTGGGACTTGCCAAGACCCGCCGGCTGGACAGCGATGCCAACAGATATTTTGAGAGTTTTCTGGTTCAGTTCAAAGGAAAGAATTACATCAAGGAAGCCTACCAGAAGATGGGATGGAATGCCCTCATAGCCGGCGATATGTCGCGGTATAAGTTCTATATGGAACGGGTCAAACTGTATGGCGACGCTGTGATAGACGACGATAAGCAGGCCCTGCTGGAAGCTGAAAGTGGAATACCACCAAACGTTACCTTGTTAAAAGCCCGTTTACTTTTTGATGGTGGTTACTACAAGACCGCCATCGGACAACTGGAAGGATTATCTACCGACAATTTCAAATCCGATAAAGACAAGACTGAATTCACCTATCGTGCTGGCCGTATCTACCATGAGAGTGGTAACCCTGAAAAAGCCAAAGGGTTCTATGCTGCTACGATCAAGAACGGTGGAAAGCTGCCATATTATTATGCTGCCTCGGCTGCATTACAGTTAGGCCTGATCTATGAACATGAAGGCAACAAAGAAAAGGCTGCATACTATTACAATGCCTGCCTCAATATGCCCAATAAGGAATATGAGACCAGCCTGGACAGCCAGGCCAAGGCGGGATTGAACCGGATCAAATAGAACTGCTACTGTTTGATGAAGGTGGTCGTTCCAGTTCCTTCATCGCTCATGATCTGCAGCAGGTATATACCCGAAGGAAGTTCACTGATGCTTATATATGAATAATATGGTTCTGATCTCAGCAATCGACCATCTGCAGAATATATATTGATATAAGCTGCCTGTTGAACTCCACTTATCTGCAAATGGTCTTCGGCCGGATTAGGATATATCTGAAAAGCCAGCTCTGCTGGTTCATTGATACCGGTAAAACCAAGCTCATAGAAATCTATGGGTTCGCCCCAGGTGATGAGGCCTTTCTGGAAATAGACCATTTGTAATTCCACATTGCCATAGTCAGGATCAATTGCATCAGGTACAAGTAACTCAAGAACAGAATCAAGCTTATACATGATACCTAGTTCATTTCCGTACAACTTCAACGGCCAGGGTGATGCTCCGGTCAGGATCGATGCACATAATGTATCTTCTGAAGTGGATGAATATCCACCATAAAGCCATTTATGACGGATCCCGGAATAGGTATCCGGTTCCAGTATAAAGTCACTGAATGCAAATGCTCCCTCCTCATACTGCATCCATTGAAGCTCAGGTGTATCCAGCTGGGCTAAGTCAGAGTAGAAATATTCAACTGTGATAGTGTCCAGAACTTGTAGTGTATCTGTTGTGCCAGACAAAGTTAGTTCCTGCCAAAGCGTGCGCTGACTTGTAATGACAACCGAAAGGTCATTATGCAAAGTGTCAAGTACAAACAATTTATAAAGTCTGTGCAGATCAAAATAACCTTCATCTTCAAAGAATTCTTCATAATGCATCTCATAGCCAGGGGCTATATCCAAAGCAGCATGAGCAGACACATCGGTGATGGCTGTGTCCGGATTGGAAACTCCTCTTAACAGGATCAACTCCTGATCATTCGGGAAAGCATAGAAATTGTACAGTTCAGCAAGTCCGTATTGTTCACTAAGATCGAACTTCTGGTTATCAGGCCAAATGTCCAGCGGATTATTGGAGGGGTCGAACACACTGAGTTTGATACGGACAATAGTATCATTCACACCCGGCATGATCGGCTTGAAGATCTTGTTGTTTGCCTGTGCTTTGATATATTTCCCATCCGGCCAGGTATAGAATACCCATGAATCATATAATTCCACATCTGTTCTGATGAATATACTGTCCTGTTGATCATTGAAGAAAACATAGGTCTGATAGATATCATCCAGCAGCAGGGCCTTTCTACCCATGAATGTGGTGTCCGTTTCACAGCCTCCGCCAGCTGTATCTATGTTCACATTGAAATAGTATGCTGTTCCATCAGCCTCGTCTGCTACAGAAGTGGTACGTATAAAGAAATAGGCACTGTCTTCATCCAGCGTGTTGCGCTTGGTGAAAGTCATATCCCTGTCAGGCGAGATCAGGGGAATGGCCTGTGCTGAAAGCTCAGAAATGCCGAAGATCAGTGTCAGAATCAGTACAAATAACCTCATAGACGGTGGATATCTCCCAGTAAAGCTAAAAAATACCTGACTACATTTGATCACCATTGTGTCAGCAGTCTTGACAAGCAAATTACCAAGTCATAACGCATCACTGGCCGGTCTCCATACCTTCGGCATAGACTGCAAAGCTTCATTACTGTTCACGGTGAAGCAACAGGATGATCTGCAAGTACTTCAGGAACTTCTAAGACAGTATCCTACATTCCTGATTCTGGGCGGCGGAAGCAATATCCTGTTCACGAAAGACTATCCAGGCCTGATTGTGCTTAACAGGATCAAGGGTATATCTGCACAACCAGATCCTGACAACGACCGTTTTGTGCTGCTTACTGCAGCCGGTGGTGAAGTGTGGCATGATGTGGTTCTCTATGCTGTGCAAAAAGGCTGGGGAGGCCTGGAAAACCTCTCTCTGATACCCGGAACGGTTGGCGCTGCACCCATTCAGAATATCGGTGCCTATGGGGTAGAACTGAAAGATGTATTTCATCACCTGGAAGCCCTCGATCTGGAAACCGGTGAATTGCATACATTCGACAAGGCCAATTGTATGTTCGGGTATCGCAACAGCATCTTCAAACACGAACTGGCCGGTAAATATCTCATCACCTCTGTCACTTTGAGGCTGGATACTCGTCCGGAACTCAGACTTTCATATGGTGCCATTCAGGATACACTGGATGCCATGGGAATAACTGAACCGAACATTGCAGATGTAAGTCAGGCCGTCATCAGCATCCGGCAAAGTAAATTACCAGACCCGGCAGAACTCGGTAATGCAGGATCATTCTTCAAGAATCCGGAGATCAGCAGAAAACATTATGAACAATTACAAATGGAGTATCCGGACATACCAGGTTACCCAGGTTCTGCCGCCGACCTTGTAAAAGTTCCGGCAGGATGGCTGATCGAGACCTGCGGTTGGAAAGGCCGACGCACGGGTAATACCGGTGCACACAGCAAACAAGCATTGGTGCTGGTAAATTATGGCAATGCCACTGGTATAGAGATCTGGGAACACGCCCAGCGCATCATGCGCAACATCAAAGAAAGATTCGAGATCAGCCTCACGCCGGAAGTCAATGTGATCTGAGAATTCGTTCTATTCAAGCAGTAACTTGTTCCCCCAGATTTCACCACTCACCACTCACCACTCACTATTTCTTCCGCATCTTCTCCATCATATCCCACAACTGATCCGGAACTTTCTCCAGCACATTCATTTCGCCGGCACCCTTCAGCCATTCGCCGCCGTCTATCACAATGACTTCACCATTCACATATGCACTGAAATCTGACATCAGATAGGCTGCCAGGTTGGCCAGCTCCTGGTGATGCCCTACCCTGCCCATCGGCACTTTTTTCTTCATGTCCAGATCATCTTCCAGTCCCGGAGGCACCAGGCGACTCCAGGCACCTTCTGTTGGAAAAGGTCCCGGTGCAATGGCATTAAGCCTGATACCGTATTTCGCCCACTCTACAGCCAGCGACCGGGTCAGGGCGATCACCCCCGCCTTACCACAGGCACTGGGTACTACGTATCCGCTACCGGTAAATGCGTAGGTAGTGGTGATGCTGAGTACCGTACCGGAGATCTTCTTTTCTATCCAATACTTGCCTAAAGCCAGCGTGCAGTTATATGAACCTTTCAGCACGATATCAACCACTGTGTCAAATGCCCGGTGACTCAGTCGTTCTGTCGGCGATATGAAATTACCTGCTGCATTGTTCAGCAATCCGTCCACCTGTCCGAAGGCATCAACAGCCTGTTGCAGCATTTGCTCCACTTCCTCATAAATCCTGACATCGCAAGCCACTGCCAGCGCCTTCCCCCCTGTTTCGGCCTGGAGTTCATCTGCGGTTTTCTGAAGCACATCCAGTTTCCGGCTGGAGATTACCACACTGGCACCAAGTTCCATAAGATATTTACTCATGGACCTGCCAAGTCCTGTTCCGCCCCCGGTCACTATAAAGGTCTTCCCCTTCAGGGCATTGTCGCGTAACATCGGCTGATCGTACATAATCATTGTATTATTGCATTAAAAGTAAGGAAAGACCTGCTATGCATACCACTGAGATCACAGTTCGTGGTTTTGACTGCGACATATACGCCCACGTGAACAATGCACGTTATCTGGAATACCTGGAAGCCTGTCGCTGGGACTGGGTGAATGCCACCGGCGCAACAGAGTATTTTGCCAGACGCAAAATGAGCTTTGTTGTGGTGAATATCAACATCGATTACAGAAGACCCGCTGTGCTGAACGATGTGTTGCTGGTATCCGTAAGGAAAGACGAAGTTGGAAACAAGAGCGCCCGTGTTAAACAAACCGTAATAAGAAAGTCAGACGATAAACTCATAGCTGAAGCCACCATCACTTTTGCCATGGTGGACAACACCACCGGTAAAACGGTGGAGATCACAGAAGATATGCTGCCCTATTTCGACTGATCAGCTGAACTGCAAACTGCGCAGTGCTGCACCCAGTTTCTCCATGGATGCATCCACATCTTCCATCCTGCAGGTGCCTACACTCAGCCGGAACCAGGGTGATTCCCGGCCTGTTCCAAACGCATAGAAAGGAACGATCGCCAGGCCGGCATCCTGTAATAAGTAACGGGTAACTGCTGCCATGTCGGTCAGCTGCTCACCTGATTGGGTTGTGGCACCACGCAGGTCAATTCGTACTGTCAGATAGATCGCAGCCTGTGGTGCGATACAGTCAACCGGGAAACCGCTTGCCTTCAGGTGCTGAAAGTGCCTGTAGAATCCTTCCAGTCTTTGATGAAGTGCTGCTTTATACGTTTCCAGATAGCTCTGTACGGCCTCGTCATCTTCCAGAAATGCAGCCGCTGCCACCTGCTCAGGTTTGGGGCTCCACGCACCGATATGTGAAAGTATGGCCCGCATCTTTGCGATGATATGCGGTGGTCCTGCCGACCAGCCCACACGCACACCGGTAGCGGCAAAGGCTTTCGACAGGCCGTCAATATAAATCGTATAAGGTCTGACCCCCGGCACCAGGCTGACCGGATCATGATGCATCGTTTCACCATAGGTCAGGGTCCAGTATAACTGGTCATACAACAGATAAACAGGCTTTTGCTTACCGGCTCTTCTCGCATTTTCTTCCACCACCAGCTCACACACACTGGTCAGCGCTTCCTTAGAAAACGTCGTGCCTGTTGGGTTCAGTGGTGAACAAAGGGCGATGAGGGTAGCATCACCGATATGAGGTTTCAGATCATCGGCCGTTGGCATGAAATGATTGGCTGCACTGGTTTCGATCTCCACCGGAACACCGCCACTCAAATGCGTGTAATGGTTGTTGTTCCAGGAAGGGAGCGGATATATGATCTTGTCTCCGGGATCCACTACAGACATATAAGCTGCATAGATCAATGGTCTTCCCCCACCGCTGATCAGAATATCGTCAGGTGAATAAGTTAATCCAAGCCCTTTCTCCAGAAAATGGCTGACCGCCTTCCGAAGAGGTTCTATACCATTGGCGGCCGGGTAATTGGTCTGTTTGCTGCGATACGCCTGTATGATCTTTTCTTCCAGAGCTTCGGGTATAGGAAATACCTGCGGATCAAAATCGCCAATGGTGAAATTGTATATCTGTTCTCCCTGCTGGATGCGTTTGTTAATATCAGCCGCCAGTTTGATGATCTCGGAGCCGATCAGGTTAGCGGCCATTTGTGAAACCTGGGGTACGGAAGGTGCAGACATACTAGTTTGGGTCATGCTTGCAAAATAAACAAAACGACGGGATTTTAGTATGACCTGCAACGGTCTTCAGGCTGGTCAGTCCCGATAGGCACTCAGGCTCCTGTCAACCGTTGAACCAAAGCCACCAGCTCCCCCGGAAAAGGAATGATCCTCCAGTTTTATGAAGTCGGAACCGATGTAATAGGAAAAGGAATAGGCAGACCCGTAGGTGATATATTCGGTTGAATGAAGGATCATCAGGACCTTGCGTTCTCCGAAAGAGGGACTACTGATATTCAACGAGTCTTCGCCTATCATACTCAATATGATGGTTTCGGAATAGGTACTGTCATTAGTAGTGGTCACCCCGCTGATGGTGGTCGAACTGTGATATGTTACCGTTCCGCTGTAAGTCGAGTTATAAAAATCCAGTAATGGCTCATCCTTAGTACAACCGGCCATCAGTAACAGGAGAAAAATATGGGGATATTTCATGATCACGAATATACATGTATCACATGGGAAGATCTTTCGGTCAACCTTCCCAGCGAAGTCAACTTCATGTCATATTGCTCCATTACCTGATGAAATGCCTCTTCCCCTTCCGGGTGCACAGCCACCAGAAGTCCGCCACTCGTTTGCGGATCGCACAGCAGGTTACGGGAACGATCATTCAAACCATCCACCAGATGTCCGTATGACTTGAAATTTCTGTTGGTTCCGCCCGGCACACAACCTTCACTCAGGTAGTGATCAAGAATTGCGGTATCTATGAATGGTACCTTATCCAGAAAAACTTCGGCACTCAGGTCACTACCCTGACACATCTCACTGAGGTGTCCAAGCAATCCGAAACCGGTCACATCGGTCATCGCTTCCACATAGTCCAGCTTCCCCAGCACTTCACCGATGCTGTTCAGCTGCATCATCTGAGCAGGTGCAAGTGCAGCGTGTTCAGGTTGCAGTTTGCCCTTCTTCTGTGCGGTGGTCAGAATGCCTACACCTATCGGTTTGGTCAGAAACAACAGCACCCCGGCACTTGCGCCGCTGTTCTTCTTCAGGTGTTCGTGTGATACCTGACCAGTTACCGCCAGTCCGAATATCGGCTCCGGGCTGTCAATGCTGTGTCCTCCGGCCAGCGGAATGCCCGCTTCTGTGCAGGCTTCTCTGGCACCATCCAGCACCAGACCAGCCACTTCGGCAGGCAATTTATCAATAGGCCAGCCAAGAATGGCAATAGCAAGAAGTGGTTTACCGCCCATAGCATAGACATCACTGATGGCGTTTACAGATGCGATCCTGCCAAACTGCCTGGCATCGTCCACAATGGGCATAAAAAAATCAGTTGTAGAGATGATGGCCGTGCCATTTCCAATGTCCATGACCGCAGCATCATCACGGGTATCATTGCCCACCAGCAGAGCGTTGAACTGCCCCTGTTTGCCAGCAAAAGAAAGGATCTCATCCAATACTGCCGGTGCGATCTTACATCCGCAACCGGCTCCATGTGAATAGGCGGTCAGTTTAATGTCATTCAAATTTGTATGCATATTTTTCAATTATATTTTTCGATATCATCAACGGATCCACCATCGGCTCTTCCTGGTAAGTTATGGTATCTTCTGCTCTTGAGGAGAGTCCGTACAGATAAGCTTTGTCATAATAATACAACGCTTTGGTGGCAGCTTCTTTCAATAGCCCGTTTCTGAATAACTCCAGCGCTTCCTGGTAATGTTGCCCGCCCAATCGCTTGCGTATCTTCTCCAGCGCTTTTTCAACTGCCTGCACTCCGGGTGCAGCTTCTGTATAATCTTTCACCAGCCATGTGGCACGGGCTTCCACAGGAATATGTAAAAAGAGCACGGGTGCCTGCCGCATCTGCCTCCACCATGCTTCCGGAATAAAGACCCTGCCAATGGAATGGCTTTCATCTTCCAGCCACAATGTTTTTTCAGGATCTATCGTCTGCAGCTGTTCAAACAGATCATTCTCGAACTGCTCAGTTCCTGGTTGCGCTGCATCCTCCAGGTTGCCAAAGGCACTTCCTTTATGTTTTGCCAGGCCTTCCAGGTCAATGACCTGCTGGCCGGTAGCTGCCAGTTCACGGAGCACAGCTGTTTTTCCGCTTCCGGTATAACCGCCCAGTATCTGAATGCGGAAAGGTTTTTCAAAAGCTCCCAGCACCATACGTCTGTATGCCTTATAACCGCCTTTCAGAACCCGCCCTCTGATGCCTGCCAGCTGCAGCAGCATGGCCACACTGGCACTTCGCATACCGCCCCGCCAGCAGTGCAGCAGCACCTCTTTATCGCCTGCCAATCTGCGAATGGTGTCCACCAGATCTGCCGCTTTTGGTCCGGCTATCGAGAGCCCTTTGGAAACAGCCGCATCGTGTCCGTTTTCCTTATAGATCTTACCAACCACAGCACGTTCTTCATTGCTGAACAAGGGCAGGCTGATGGCTCCTGGAATATGAGCATGAGCAAACTCTGCCGGCGACCGAACATCCACCACCAGCTGAGCCTTTCCATGCAGAATCTTTTCGGGTTCCACTGATGGCCACATGGAACAAAGGTAAGCGGCGGTCGTGCTAAGGTGTATATTTGATGCTTGCAGTCATGGCTTCCAATTCAATCAACATCCAAAAACTGGCTGGTACCTGGAGAGCTGCCCTGGAAACACCTGCAGGTGAGCTGCCATTTCAACTGGAGATCTATCAGTCAGGAACGGTATGGATAGCAGCTGTCATCAATGGTGAAGAACAGCTTACCACCACAGAAATTTACACCGATAGCGGTCATATCACCATCCGCTCAGATATATTCCATTCTGAGATCATAGCTGAAGCCGATACCTCGTTTAATTCAATGTCAGGTTACTGGGAAGATCTATCCAGAAAAACCGGATACAGACTTCCATTCCGGGCAGACAAAGATGTGTATCACAGGTTTTCAGAATTTCCGGAAGAGCCAACGGCAGATATAGGCGGAACATGGAAAGTGACATTTACTTCTGACAGCGGAGGAGTAACGATGGCCATTGGGTTGTTTGAACAGGAGGGAAACCACCTCAGCGGCACCTTTCTGACCAATACGGGCGATTATCGCTTTCTGGAAGGAGAGGTGAACGGTTCAAAATTTGCCCTGTCAGCCTTCGACGGTTCTCACGCCTTTTTGTTTACCGGAGAATTTGACGGCACCGGTTGCAACGGTATTTTCTGTTCGGGGATCCATTGGCAGGAACAATTCAACATGGTCAGAGATCATACTTTCGTCCTGGATGATCCGGACATGCTGACCGGATTTGACGGATCAGAACCGCTTACCTTTTGCTTCCCTGATCAGCAAGGCAATGCAACTTCTCTGACTGACGAATGCTTCCGTAACAAGGTCATCATTGTCCAGATCATGGCATCCTGGTGCCCCAACTGTATGGATGAATCAGCCTTCCTGTCATCCATTTATGATTCCTTTCAGCCGGAGGGTTTGGAAATCATAGCAGTGGGTTTTGAGCGGGAAACAGCGTTTAAAGAAGTAGCAGAGAACTTCGACCGTTTGCGGAAAAAACTGGGCATTCGATATACCATGCTACTGGGTGGTGGTGCAGAAAAAAAGGAAGCCGGTGCCGCTTTCCCCACCCTGAGTCGCATCCTGGCCTATCCTACCACCCTGATCCTGGATCGGGACCACCGCATCACCGCGGTTCATACAGGCTTCAGCGGCCCTGCTACCGGAAAGATATATGAGGCATTCCGGGAGAAAATTATCCGGCATCTTCACAGGGTATTGTGATGGGTTGTTGTAAATAATTTGCAGGCGATATATCTTTGCCACTCCTTTTGGCCGATGGTGTAATTGGCAACACGTCTGATTTTGGTTCAGAAGAGTCCAGGTTCGACCCCTGGTCGGCCAACGAAAGGTCCGGAATTTCCGGGCCTTTCTTCGTTTTTAACCCCTGATATTATTGGCTGTTTTGCTATCTTTGCACTCCTGAATCCAACCCTGGGCGCATGGTCACCAACGATGTCAAACTGTTCTCCGGCACTACTTCCCGCTATATGGCGGAAAAAATAGCCGATTATTACGGCCAGCCACTGAGCCGGATACAGATAGATCGTTTCAGCGATGGTGAATTTCAGCCCAATATTCTGGAATCTGTTCGGGGCAACTATGTATTCCTGATACAGAGCACCTACTTTCCCAGTGATAACCTGATGGAACTGCTCCTGATGATAGATGCGGCCAAGCGTGCTTCGGCATCCTACATCACTGCGGTCATACCTTATTTCGGCATGGCCCGCCAGGATCGGAAAGACAAACCCAGGGTTTCCATTGGTTCCAAGCTGGTGGCTGAACTGCTCACTGCTGCCGGTGCCAACAGGATCGTAACCATGGATCTTCATGCTGACCAGATCCAGGGATTCTTCGACATCCCGGTAGATCACCTGAGTTCTACCGCCATATATGTACCCTACATTGAAGAGAACCTGGATCTCAAAAATGTGATATTCGCCTCTCCGGATGTAGGATCAACCAAACGCAACAGACATTACGCCGTGCATTTCAATACCGAACTCGTGATCTGCGACAAGGTACGGAAGAAGGCAAACGAAATATCTGAAATGACCGTGATAGGCGACGTAACAGGCAAAGATGTGATCATGATAGACGATATCGTGGATACCGGTCGCACCCTGGCCAACGCTGCCAATATCATGATCGACAAGGGTGCCAGGAGCGTTTCCGCTTTCTGTACCCATCCGGTGCTTTCCGGTGAAGCCTACAACACGATTGAGAAATCTCAACTGAAAGAGCTGGTGGTAACTGATACCATCCCGCTTCGCCGTGAATCGGAAAAGATCAGAGTGCTGTCATCAGCAAAGCTGTTTGCACGTGCCATTCGTAACACGCATGAGCATCGTTCCATCAGTTCGCTTTTTATCAATAATTAAACAACAAACAATGAAGACAGTTAACATTGAAGGTAAGGTAAGAACCTCTACCGGTAAAGCTGCCTCCAACGCCAGCAGAAAACAGGGTATGGTACCCTGCACCCTCTATGGCCGCGAGAACAACATCAGCTTCGAGGTTTCCGAGAGTGCCTTGCGTGGGATCATCTACACACCTGAGTTCTTTAAGGTGAATGTGAAACTCGACGGCAAGGAGTATGAAACACTCATTAAGGACATGCAGTTCCATCCGGTAACGGACAAACCGCTCCACCTTGATTTTTTCGTCCTGAGCTCTGACAAGAAGGTGGTATGTGAGATCCCCCTCCAGCCAAAAGGCCTGGCAGCAGGCGTAAAGGCAGGTGGTAAATTGTCACAGAAGATCCGAAAGGTAAAAGTGAAAGGCTTTCCTAAAGATCTGGTTGACCTGATCGAGGTAGATGTAACCCACCTGGAGATGGGTAAATCTGTAAGGATCGGCGAGATCAAAGTGGACAACCTGGAGATCATGGGTTCTCAGGCCATTCCGGTCATTACCTGTACCATCCCAAGGTCTATGCGCAGCAAACAATCTGCTGAAGCTGCTGAGGCTAAGTCAGCAAGCTAGTGCACGAATTAGATATCTTTACAAGGCCAGCCGGAGGGTTGGCCTTTTTTTGTGTCATGAGTGAACGCACCTTTCTGATTGCCGGCCTGGGAAACCCGGGCAGTGAATATGCAGGCACACGCCATAACATCGGATTTGATGTGGTGGACCTGTTATGCCAGAAGCTGGAAGGAAACTGGGAAGACAAACGCTATGGCTGGCGCAGCGAATGCCGGCTGAAAGGACGAAAGATCATACTGCTGAAGCCTTCTACTTATATGAATCTGAGTGGCAGGGCCATCCTGTACTGGATGAAGGAGTACAAGCTCGAAAAAGAGCAACTACTGGTCATCACAGACGACATTAACCTGCATACCGGAAAATTGCGTCTCAAAACCAGGGGAAGCGATGGTGGACACAACGGGCTCCGGAATATCCAGGAAATGCTGATGACAACAGACTACCCCCGATTGAGATTCGGCGTGGGGAATGATTTTCCAAAAGGAGCTCAGGTTCATTATGTACTGGGCAAGTGGGCCGACGAAGAAAAAAAACTGGTGGAAGAGCAACTCATCAAAGCCGCAGAAGCAGCAGAAAGTTTTGTACTGGAAGGCATAGACAGAGCTATGAACCGCTTCAACAATGCCTGAGGTTTTCTTACCCTGAATGGGTAACTTTGCAGCGCCTTTTCTATGAAGATCGTCTGTATTGCCCGAAACTATGTGGACCATGCCAAAGAACTGAACAACGCAGTTCCCACAACTCCTGTTCTGTTCCTGAAGCCTGACACTGCCCTGCTGCAGGGAAATGCTTTCTTCATGCCTGATTTTTCAGCAGACATGCACTATGAGACTGAACTGGTCATCCGCATCGGAAAGAATGGTAAGCATATCGATGAGTCTTTCGCCCTGAACTATGTTGATGCCATTACTACCGGTATTGATTTTACGGCCAGAGATGTACAGGCAAGACAAAAAGAAAAGGGACTTCCCTGGGAGATCGCCAAAGCATTTGACCAAAGTGCCGTTGTGGGTAGTTGGCAAGATGCTGATCCGGTCAGAAATGGCAGGCCGGTGCATTTTTCCATGCACAGAAACGGTAACCTTGTGCAACAGGGAAACAGCCAGGATATGATCTTTTCTGTAGCCAGACAGATCAGCTACGCCTCCACTTTTTTCACCCTCCGGCAAGGAGACATTCTGTTTACCGGTACTCCCTCAGGTGTAGGACCTGTAGCTCCGGGCGACAAACTGGAAGGCTTTCTGGAAACAGATAAAGTATTTGATATTCAGATCAGATAAGTAATGACACAGCAGGATACAGCAGCCATGATAGATACACAGGTACTGATGCAGGCCTACCGGAAAATGTACACCAGTATGGTCATGAGTCAGGTATTCGATGAGAACCGGCAGATCTGTATCTATGTGCATGCAAACAGCCGCGGTCATGAAGCCATTCAACTGGCTGCCGGCATGCAGCTGAAAAGCAGTGACTGGGCCAGTCTGTATTACCGTGATGACAGCATCCTGATGGGCATGGGCTGGGAACCATACGAGATCATGCTGCAGCAAATGGCCAAGCGGGATGATCCTTTTTCCGGCGGCAGGAACTATTATTGTCATCCTTCCTGGCGGGGAAAAGGCAAACCCCAGATGATCCACCAGAGCTCTGCAACAGGTATGCAGGCCATTCCATCTACCGGCATCGCTCAGGGTATTCAGTATATGACCGAACAGGGATTGCTGGAAACTGCCGCAGATAATCCGATAGTACTGTGTTCTATAGGCGATGGCGCCATGACCGAAGGTGAAGTATCAGAAGCCCTGCAGTTTGCAGTTTTAAAAGAACTTCCTGTTATCTATCTGGTGCAGGATAATGACTGGGGCATCTCTGTAGCCGGCCATGAGGCACGTGTCATGAATGCCTATGAATATGCAGCAGGTTTCCCCGGTCTTCAACGCATGCAGGTTGACGGGTCTTTATTCCTGGATTCCTGGCAGACCATGGAACAGGCAATCAGCTACGTAAGGCAACACAGAAAGCCGGTACTGGTGCACGCAAAAGTGCCATTGCTTGGACACCATACCTCAGGAGTTAAAAAAGAAATGTACCGTAGTACAGAAGATCTTGCAGCACATGCACTGAGAGACCCGTTGCCCAAACTGCGCAGTCTGCTTATTGACATGGGCGTGCAAACATCCGAACTGGAAGCCATAGAATCTCATCTTGACACTTCCGTAAGAAATGACTTTGAACGGGTGGTAGCTTCTCCTGATCCGGATCCGGAAACTGTTGCCGATCATGAATTTGCCCCCGCACTCATGACAGAAGAGACCGGCACAAGAGAACCTGAAGGAGCACCGGTGGTCATTATGGTAGATGCAGCCCTGCATGCCATGAAGGAAATACTGGCCGCACACCCCGAAGCATTGTTCTATGGTCAGGACGTAGGAAGGAGATTAGGAGGTGTATTTCGCGAAGCTGCCACGCTGGCTGATACTTACGGCGACCACCGGGTCTTCAATACTGCCATCCAGGAAGCCTATATCGTGGGAAGCACCGCCGGTATGAGTGCTGTTGGTGCCCGTCCGATCGTGGAGATACAATTCGCAGATTATATATGGACCGGTGTCAATCAGCTGGTCTCCGAAATATCCAAGTCCTGCTATCTGACCAATGGCAAATGGCCGGTCAGCGCAGTGATACGTATTCCGATAGGCGCATACGGTTCCGGTGGTCCGTATCATAGTGGTTCCATTGAATCCAGCATCACCGCCATCAAAGGCATCAAAGTGGTTTATCCTTCCAATGCTGCAGATATGAAAGGTCTGCTGAAAGGAGCCTACTATGACCCTAACCCGGTTATCATGTTCGAACATAAGGGTCTCTACTGGAGTAAAGTTCCCGGTACCCAGGCTGCCAAAACTCCTGATCCTGCCGATGATTACATCATTCCGCTGGGTAAGGCCCGTATCTTTCAGCATGCGGATGCAGGCGCAACAGACAATGGTGAGAGCATGGTGGTGGTCACCTATGGCATGGGCGTTCACTGGGCGGTGAATGCCTCCAGGAATTTCCCGGGCCAGGTAGAGATCCTGGACCTGCGCACCCTTTATCCATACGACTGGGAATCTGTAAAACAATCAGTGATGCGCCATGGAAAATGTTTTGTGCTGACAGAAGAACCACTCATCAACAGTTTTGCACAGGCGCTTGCAGGTCGTATAGGCAGCGAATGTTTCACCCACCTGGATGCGCCGGTACAGACCCTTGGCTCTCTTGATCTACCTGCAGTTCCCTTGAACAGCGGACTTGAAAAAGCCATGCTGCCCAATACGGATAAGGTATCGGCAGTCATGGCAGATCTGTTGTCGTGGTAATATCATTCCCTTATCAGGGAAATAATTGCCTGTTCATTTCCCGCTATCAATTGCAACTGGTACACACCTGATGCCAGTGGTTGCATATTCAGCACAGCACCGTTAGCTGACAGTACTGCAGACACATCCACCAATCTTCCCTGACCATCATACAACTGCAGCAGTTCCGGGTTTGTGCCTTCCCAGCTCACAGTGACCAGTCCAGCCGTTGGGTTTGGAAATACCTGAATAAACGATACGAGTTCGGTAACCGCATTGGCCGTGCTCACACTCTTACACTCTGTGTCGCCACCCACTGCATTGGTTACTGTCAGACAGATGTTGTAGGTGCCTGCAGCAGCATAGGTATGGCTGGGATCCTGATCTGCAGATGTGGTTCCATCGCCAAAATTCCATGACCAGGTATCAGGGGCATTGGAAGAAATGTCTGTCAGTTCAACTGCCAGACCGGTAATGGTGTAGGTAAAATCAGCAACCGGTGCACCGATGGCATTGCCGATACTTACTGTGGCGCAATAGGTATCACTTCCCAGAGCGTTGGAAGTCGTGAGGCAAACATTGTAAGCACCGTTGAATGCGTAAGAATGCACAGGATTCTGCTCTGTGCTGGTGCTGCCATCGCCGAAATTCCATGACCAGTAAGTCGGCTCATTCAGGGTCAGATCTGTAAAGCTCACATCAGGGTCACCTGACCAGGTAAAACTGGTTTCCGGTGCACCAGGAACTGTTACCGTTTCACAATATGTATCAGAACCATAAGGATTACTTACGGTCAGACAAACTTCATAACTGCCTCCGGTGTCATAGATATGCGATGGGTTTACGAAATCACTCGTTTCTCCATCACCGAAATCCCAATAGTAACAGGGGAAATTATCGCTGGAACCGTCTGTAAAATTGAACAGAGAAAGATCTGATGTATAGGTGAAATCAGCTGTTGGCAGAGTGACCGCGAAAGCTTCTGCATCCCAGGTGGCATATCTGATATAATTTGTATCGATCGGATCTGCCTCTCCGGCAGCACTTCCTGGCAATTCATCCTGCTGCCAGATGGCGTGCACCTTTCCACCCACAACTTTCTCGTTCAGGAACAGGAAAAAATTCTCTTCGTCCAGTTCTGCTCCCATCGTCAGGTTGGCCGGTTTTGTCCAGGTAGTTCCATCATCATCAGAGTACATTCCGAAAATATCACGACGTGACTGTGCACTCAGGTTCAGCGGATCATCATAGATATCTGTGTACTCGATCTGCATGGTGTACAGCAGGTATATCCTTCCGGTTAACGGATCCCAGGCTGCACCCGGCGAAGTGGTGTTGGAAGAATAGCGATAAGTGAACCTGTAAGCCCCCAGTCCGGCTTCTGCATCGTTATCACATTCGTCGTTGATCCAGTCCAGCCTGGTGTCAATGAGTTCTGCCGATGGCATTCCGGTCATCCAGTGCCAGATACCCCAGGCATTATAGTTATAGGTATAGCTGAAAGCCCCGGCATCACTGTACAGGCGTGTATAACCTGAGAATACGTGCAGGATACCGTCATCTTCCATGATCATATCATGATAGCCATCATGTGTATCAACCGTATCAGTTATGCCATCCAGATCGATGTCTGTTTGAACAGTGCCGGTATATTCATCGAAAGGAAAATCTATGAGCACCTGTCTTTCCCAGCTGCCGTCATTTCCATAGTTGTCAGAATGAAGCAGCACCAGATCAGAATTGGGAATTCCAAACAGCACATACACATCTGCTCCGTGCACTTTGATCTGATACGTTTCTGCAGCCGTAGTGAGGCCGGTGTTCATACCCGGCATGCCATAAGCGGCATCCAGCAAAGGCAGGGTATAATTCAGTACTGACCAGCTGTTGCCTCCGTCATCACTTCTGGAAAAGTACAAGGCAGTTGGTGGATTGGCATTTGCGTGTATAACATAGATATCATCTGTACCTGCAGGGCAATCGGCCATAGGCCAGAAACCTGTCATACCTCCCGGACCGCTTCCGCCCAGTTCGGTCCAGTCGTTGCTGCCGATGGAACTGTTGGCGTACAGTCGCATATCGATTCCATCATGTGCCACAATAACCTCGTGGTCTTCTACCTGCATCAGTTCTCCGAATCCTGTCTTGTTAGCCTCCACCCTGGCAGCAGGCACTGCACCCCAGGTGACACCGTCAGAGTGGTTGTAGAACATACCTCTGTCCGGCCAGGTAGTACCTACCGCATAGTCAGTAGAACCTGTCCAGATGGCAGAGACAGACCCATCATCATATACCCTGATGCGGTTCTTGGTGCCATTATTGGTCTGCACATCATAAGAGGATTTCCCGACAATGGTACCTTGTGCCATCAGGGAAGTTGCTGCCAGTGTCAGCAGCAACAGGGGTAAGATCCGATTCATAGGAGGTGGTTTTCCCTCCTAACTTACCAAGAGGTTCTGAGACTTACAAATCCAAATTTGAAAAATATCAGGATCGAAGGAACAGGCATTGGACGGTTATGTGCAAACATGAAAATGATATTTATATATTTAGCAGTATAATATCTGTAATTTTTATTCAATATTACATTCCGGTTGAACTATCTTTGTCTCACTATCTCACCGGCAATATTCTTTGCCAAAAAATCCTGTTTCATGTCTGACGACCTTCAAATCGAGGTGTACAGTGCATTTCGTACACCCAGCGTTCAGCAAAAGGAATCAATAGCAGATTTTCTGTTTCAGCATCTGGGCAAATACGGCGATCGCCGTGAAGACATCATGACTTGTCTGGATTATGCCCTCAAGGAAACACCCTCATTTGGCGGGCTGATATTTGTGGGCATCAAACAATCTGAAACTGTTGGCGTAGTGGTAGTCAACAAGACCGGAATGTCAGGATATATACCGGAGAATATACTGGTGTATATTGCCACCCACAGCGCTCATCGCAGGGAAGGGATCGGTGAACTGCTGATGCGAAAAGTGATCGAAAGGACCGAAGGCGACATTGCGCTTCATGTAGAACCTGATAACCCAGCCAGACGCCTGTATGAGCGCTTAGGTTTTGGAAATAAATATCTGGAAATGCGTCTGCACAAATAGGAATTCATGCATCCTGTTGACCTGGGTATTTTTATTGCATACATGCTGCTGATGCTGGCTATCGGGTGGTATTTTCATCGCCGTAACAAAGGTCATGACGACTACTTCGCCGGCGGTAGAAACATGAAAAGCTGGCATGTAGGGCTCAGTGTGGTAGCAACCGATGTAGGCGGAGGTTTCAGCATCGGTTTGGGTGGGCTGGGATATATGATCGGTCTGTCAGGTTCCTGGATCCTGTTCACCGGATTATTGGGTGCATGGATGAGTGCAGTCTTTCTGATCCCGGTGGTACATCGAACCGGTGCCATGAATCACCTGCTTAGTTTTCCGCAATGGCTGAAACACGGTTATAACAAACAGGTCGCTTTCCTGGCGGGGCTGATCAGTGCCATCGGATATCTTGGTTTTACTTCTTCTCAATTGCTGGCAGGAGCCAAACTGGCCTCAGGTGTATTTACTGAACTGGAATTATCTTCTGCCCTGCTGATCATGGGTGGCATTGCCGTGGTCTATACCGCTTTGGGAGGTTTAAAGGCTGTGATCTACACAGACACTGTGCAATGGATCATTTTGCTGGGTGGACTGCTCTTTGTTGGTGTGCCGCTGGGGTACCATGCTATTGGTGGATGGGAAGGCATACAAGCTTCTGTACCGGCACACTTTCTTCAGCTGAATAACATTGGAGTGATCGACCTCATCAACTGGGGCGTGACCATCATTCCGATCTGGTTCATAGGAATGACCTTGTATCAGCGCATTTATGCACTTCCTGATGTGCGGTCAGCTAAGAAAGCCTGGTTCATTGCCGGAATTTTTGAATATCCGGTCATGGCCTTTCTTGGAGTCACGCTTGGGCTGTTCAGCAAGATCGCAGCAGAACAGGGCCTGCTTGCCGGTGTGATAGGCCCTGACCATAGCCAGCTGGATGCTGAAATGGGATTGCCGGTATTTCTGCGCACCATCTTACCTGTTGGTGGAATGGGACTACTGCTGTCTGCCTATTTTTCAGCGATACTCTCCACGGCAGATTCCTGTTTGGTGGCAGCATCAGGAAATATGATACATGATCTGCTACCTGACCGCAAGCCATTTAATTCATTAGGGTTTGGCCAACTGCTGACCGGGCTGACAGGAATGATCGCCATAGTGCTGGCCCTCCAAATGACAAGTGTACTCGATCTGATGCTTTATTCGTATGCCTTTATGGTGGGTGGGTTGTTCATACCAGTGATCGGCTTGCTGGTATTCAGTAAGCCTAATCCTAAAGCTGCCCTCTGGGGTATGATAACAGGAGGAGTGGTTACTACCGCAGGTGCCGCTCCCGGTGTGCCGATTCCATGGCAACTAGACCCGGTCATTCCCGGCATACTGGCCTCATCCATGCTGTTCCTTTCCATTCAAAAATTCGGAAAACAGGCGTATGGCATATCTTGAGCTAAACCGGGAGGCACTTGCACACAACTATCAGTTCCTGGCTGACCATTTTCACAAGAACCAGAAACACTGGGGTGTCGTGACCAAGGTACTTTGCGGGCATAAGACCTATCTGGAAGAAGTATTGAAATTACACACTGGAACTGTGTTTGATTCCAGATTAAGTAACCTGAAGGCCATCAGGAAACTGCAACCTGAAACCCGTACGGTCTATATCAAACCTCCACCGAAACGCATCATTCCAAAACTGCTTGAAGTAGCCGATGTCAGTTTCAACACACAACTCTCTACCATCAGGCTGATCAATGAAGAAGCCATCAGACAGGATAAAATTCATCAGATCATCATTATGATCGAAATGGGTGACCTTCGGGAAGGGGTCATGCGTGATGATATCTTAGACTTTTACGCCAATGTATTTGAACTTTCAAACATTGAAGTGATCGGACTGGGCACCAACCTGAACTGTCTGAATGGAGTGATGCCAAGCTATGATAAACTCATCCAGTTGAGCCTATATAAGGAACTGATCGAAGCTACATTTCACCAAAAAATAGAATGGGTAACAGCGGGCACCTCAGTAGTATTCCCACTGCTGGAGCAAGGACTTGTGCCAACAGGTATGAATCATTTCAGGATGGGTGAGACCCTGTACTTTGGAAATAACCTGATCACAGGAGAACCGTTGCCGGGAATGCGCCAGGATGTTTTCAGGTTATATGCAGAGATCGTGGAGATCATGGAAAAACCTGAAGGGCTTGACCAGCCGACTGGTGTCAACGCTGCTGGCGTTACACCTGATGCAGATCAGTTTGAACGAGGAAGAACGAGGAACAGAGCACTGATCGATACCGGACTGCTGGACATTCACTATGACAATCTGAAACCCGTGTTACAGGATCTTTCTGTTGAAGGTGCCAGTTCTGATATGCTGGTGGTAGATGTCGGGAACAATGACACCAATCTGAACACAGGCAATCATATTGCCTTTCAGGTCAACTATATGGGACTTTTGAGTCTTATGAACAGCCGGTATATCGAAAAGAAGCTGCTGTGAATGCCAGTTCGTTTTCTTGAAAATTCCGATTAGATTTAATGAATGAAAACCCACTACCCGGCCGTGCTGCTCGCATGTTTGCTGGCAACCAGCACCATCTCGGCACAACAATTCTATATTCCGTTGCGAACCAGCGAACCGGTAGAACTGGATGGCCTGATGGCAGAGCCGGACTGGCAAAAAACACCTGTAGTGAGCGAATTCATGCAGGAAAGTCCGGACCCGGGTCTCGATGCCACCGAGCGTACAGAAGTGCGCATCATGTATGATGATGATTACCTGTACATTTCAGTATTTGCATTTGACCGTGAACCGGACAAACTGATCCGGACAGAACTGCAAAGAGATTTTCCGCTGGGTAATGATGATGGTACAGGTGTGACCATAGATACCTACCACGACAAGCTTACCGGCATGTCTTTCGTAACCAATACTCTCAATGCCAGGTGGGACGCACAGATCACCCGTGATGGTGATGGCATGAACAGCTCCTTCAATACCTTCTGGGATGCCCGCACCACCATCCATGATAAAGGCTATCATACCGAATACAGGATACCTTTCTCATCGCTGCGATTTGAACCGGGTAAGGAGGTGGTCATGGGCATACGGATAGCCAGACTGATCAAACGTAAAAATGAACTTGTAGCCTGGCCTCCCTGTAACCCTGCAACGGGTTCCATATGGAATAACGTATCATTTGCAATGCCCATAAAATTCACTGAGCTGAAAGGCAAGAACCCCTTTTATGCAGCACCATATGCCATTGCCAACTTCGATGACTTCACCTATCTCGACATGACAGATACCTCCTGGCAACACCAGGGTGTCTTTCTGAACAGAAAGCATTTTTCAGATAATGAAACTTTAGATAAAATAGTCAGCAACATAGGCCTTGATGTCAAATACGGTGTGACCAGGAATTTCACCCTCGATCTCACACTGAACACTGATTTTGCCCAGGCAGAAGTAGATGACCGCATCATCAACCTCACTAAATATGAAGTGAACCTGCCGGAGAAGAGAAATTTCTTCCTGGAATCAGCCAATGCACTCAGTTTTGGTTTTCCCTCAGGAAACGAAGTCTTCATCACCCGAAGGATAGGCAATGAAGCCGGTACCATCGTTCCCATTCTGGGTGGGGCAAGAGTAACAGGTAAAAGCAACGGCTGGCTTGTTGGAGCCCTGAATATGCAGACCACAGGAGTGATGGCAGATGACACCATCCATCCCCACAACTTCACGGTAGCCAGAGTGAGAAAAGACATCGACTCACTGGGAAGTTTTGTGGGTGGCATCCTCACCAACCGATATGATACCGACGGAGGCGGACCCTCCTTTCAGGTGTTCGGTGCTGATTTCGTCAAACGGGTATCACAACAGTTTGCTGTGGAAGGTGGATTTGCAACCAGCATGGCAGAGTTTGAGTTAACTGATATGCTGAAACAAACATATATGCATATAGGCACATTCAAATCTGCCAGCCAGGGATTCACTTTCTATTCAACTGCAGACCTCATTGGTGATGACGTACAAATGGTCATGGGCTATCTGGATGATACCGGCTATGGAAGAACAGATGATGGCATACAATACCAATGGCAGCTGGCCGACAATGAAAAGCTACAATACTTTTATATTGCTACCGACAACAGTTTCAGATGGCGAACCGCTTCCGGCAACGTGGAAACACTTTCCAATAGTGCCCGGGCCGGACTGGTATTTGAAAACGGAGCGTGGCTGGAATGGATGCCCCTTGAAAGAAAACAGGATAGCCTGTTCTTTGACTGGCAACTCAACGAAAGTAATGCCATTGCTGCCGGTACCTATACCATGTACAATACCTATATAGGTGTTACGCTGCCTACTCAGTCAACCTATAATGTTTCCTTTGAAAGTACTTACGGCGATTTTTACGGCGGTAAAAGAATTTATGCAAGTGCCTACGCTCAGTATTACTTTAATACGCACTTCAACGGGTCGGTCAACTACGAATTCAACAACATAGGTTTCAACCAGTACCTGCTAACTGACAGTAATACTGTTTACACCAGCAACCTGTACCGGCTGAGTCTGAACTATAATTTCTCTACCCGCATTTCACTCAAGGCTTACATTCAATATGAAGACCTGAGTGATCTGACCAGTGCAAACTTCCGCTTCAGGTATAACCCTCAGGAAGGCACTGATCTTTATCTGGTGGTCAACGAAGGCCTGAACAGCGACCGGAACAGACTGGATCCGAGAATGCCCGTTCTAAATAATCAGGCAGTGGTTCTGAAGTTTGTCAAGACCTTTTCGATCTGAGCTATTGTATCAGCAGGAGTCTGGTAAATGCTTCACCGTCATTGGCAATGGTCAATGTGTAGGTGCCGGGATTGAGTTCGGGTAATTGCCAGTTGCCATTCTGTCCGGACAGTTTCGCAACACCAATGATGCGCCCCTGAAGGTCTGTCAGTGTGCACTGCCAGTGGGCTGCATAAGGTAGCACTATCCATACCAGATCATGCGCCGGATTAGGATAGACGTGAAAACCGGCAGCCACAGGATCATCAATGGCAACAGATTCCGGGCAGGGTAAACTCATCCATGTGCCCGGAGAACCATATAAACAACCGGTGGTCCAGTTAGCTGCATCATTCACCACACCTGTAGAATCTATCAGCTCCAGTGTGTATCCAAGTCCGTCGGCTTCCAGTGGCCAGGGTGATTCATCAAAGTAGTGCAGGGACATTTGCAATACCCCGCTGTTGTCATACATGCGCAACCATTCATTGCCTCCGTCCAGATCAAAGAAGAACGAACCATCGTCTGCTGTTACATCCGGATATAGTCCTTCAAATTTCCAGTCTGTCTGCGTCAGCAAATAATGATCGCCCGGTTCCAGTATGGTACCGTTTGGAATGGTGAACGCCTCCAGCATACTGATACGACCGGTCAAAAAGGTCCATCCGCTCAGATCTACAGATTCTTCAGATACATTGCGCAGTTCCACCCAGTCATCGCTGTCATGATCATCAGCAGGATGGTAATTCACTTCACTGTACACAATCGGGTCTCCGCATGGTTCATAGGCAGCACCCGGCGAACCACCAATACATCCGTCAAACCAGGATGCAGGAAGGTTGGGGTCTGCATCTGCAGTTCTGAGTTCCAGGGTGCGGCCTTCACCATCTGCGCCAACAGGCCAGGGCAGGTTGTCGCTGAAAGTCATAACAAATACTTCATCTCCCCTGTCGTTGAACAGCTGGATCATATCACCATCATTTGACAGCTGAAACCCGCATGGACCAAAAACTGCAACATCCGGATGCATCAGCTGAAACTGAGCAGGGTCTGCACTGACCACCAACCTTTCGCCGGGCATCAATGTAGTATGATACGGAAAGTAAAAGGCATGCAATGGTTCATCATCACGCACCATCCAGTTGTCGAGATATATGGGATGGTCGCCGTGATTCCACAATTCAAACCAGTCGCCCGCATCTACTGTTTCTTCTGAATGATAGTTCACTTCGCTCACTACTATGGTTTCCGGCTGCGGAGAACCATTGAAATAAGCGGTTACAATGTCATCGTCATCAAAATTGACCGTAAAGGAAGGCAATGATTCATCGTCTATATAAGGACTGTCGCCCCAGTGATCAAAACTGTATCCGGTAAAAGGTATCGCGGTCATGGTAACAGGCACACCATCAAAGTACACACCTTCCCAGGCTGGGTCATAAATGTCAATGGTATTGAGGTGTACCCTTCCCGCTCCGGGCGGTTCAATATGGATCTCAATATCCACCTTGCCATCCAGGTCAAAATTGTTCCAGATATGGTTGCGAACATACAGGCTTCGTACTTCAAAGTCGTCCAGCAGTGCACCGCGATAATCTTCAAAAGTTGCCATCTGCGACCACAACGGACTGCCATCACCCCACCTTTGCAATTGCCTGGGCATAGCTGTCACTACTACATCATAGATGCTGTCTTCTACAGCGAGTGTACGCTCCGGCAGATAGATGGTATTCATCAGATCTGCATAACGGTTGATAAAATAATTTCTGTAGCGTTCATTCTGGATCAGAGACAGAAATGGCGATGTATAATAGTTATAATTATACAATATATTTGCTATCATATCTGTTGATTCGTCACTCCAACCGTAACCCAAGCCCCATTCCAGATCGATGACCCCATACTTCCATTGATTGTCTCCCCCACGGTCGCGGTAGATCTTGATGTTGTTCCAGGGCCAGTCCAGGTTTCCCATCCAGGTCTCTGCGATCATATAGTCAGTGAAATCAACAAGATTGAGAAGACTATCTGCAACCTCCCAGAAATCATCGTCGGTTGGTGTAGGATAATAGTAGAGATAATCCACCATCTCCATCCATTCATCTGCAGAGCCTTCCAGTGTTCGTAATATCAGGCTGTACCAATAGCTCATACTCAGAAGATCCAGGTTCTCGGGTTCTATCAAATGGGTGTACTGAAAATGACCTGCATCCAGTTTCTCCCGTAGTTCATAAAGCCCCCAGTATTCACCGTTCAGCCATACTTCCACCGGGGTGTATTGCATGAATTCGGTGTGGCTTCCCTGGGTACATCGGGTCATACAGGCATCCTTGTAAGGGAGCACGTTCCACATATTACTGCCGTTGCGCAGGTAGAACCGATCATAGGTATCGCTGGCAGGAACGCGGGGTATCAGCGGGTAGTTGATGACCCCATCGCCATAGGCACCACTACCCGGCTCGAGACGGAAACTTTTTTGTGGCAGAGAACGACTGCCACCGGCACCACCTTCCAGCTTGATACCGCTGTATTGCCCAACAACAGCTTCATGGTCTTCATTAAAATACTCCAGGAAACAGGGCTTCTTCCAGTCAGTCCACCAGTTGTCATAGATACCTTGTCCGCCATACAGGTTGACATCATCTGTTGTGATGGAAATGACAGCGAGCTCTGTTTCTTCATCAATGAAATAGGTGTGAGTGGCCACCCGTCCCGGAAGCAGGCCCGGGTCTGTGCTGAAACATGCAGCACGAACAGTTGTGGTCTCATCCATTTCTACCGGGCCGGAATACAGCAGATCAGATGGTGTGGGTGTCTGACCATCCAGCGTATATCTGATACTCATTCCCGGAACCGGGCAGGTGATCTCAGTAGATTGTGTACCGGTATAAAAGCCGGCTTCAAGTGAAAAAGCAGGCTCCGGAGTATAACCGGTATAAACGGAAGATCCGTTGTTGGTGTATCCGGGTGTTGCATCAATAAATATTCCATGTGTAGCAGCCCCGTCAGTGCTGCACCCGAAAGATTGGTCATAGAACATGGCCGGTACAGACAGAGAATCAGCCGGGCTGCCATCGGGGTATGACAGAAATACTACCTCGCCATCTCCATCCAGTTTGAAATTGGTATGCAGGTTATTGGCAAAGCTTCCTTCCGTGAACCAGATCTCCGGTACATCAAAGGTCCAGTCTGCATCTTTGAACCCGACGGTCAGAAAAGGTCGTGAGGTCAGGTCACTGCTACCCGAATTGATATTGTGCACCTCTACTGCCAATACATTTTCCCCTTCCACAAGCATGGTCTTCAGCCAGGCTTCATCCAGTGCCCAGGCATCCGGTAGCCCGCCGCCATACATCACTGCTTCATGGTCGCTTCCTGAAAAATCGTTATAGTCAGGTGTTCCTCCCGGAAACCCGAACTGTGCTATTTGTGTACCATTCAGATAAGCCACAAAGCCATCATCCCAGTCCATATGGAAGAAAGCATCTGCCACCCGCGAAGTGTCAGTAATGGTAAATTCATAGCGCATGAAGACAGACACGGTACCTGCAGGAACCGTGGTGGCGTCATCTCCGTCTCCATAGCCGATGCTCGAAAGGCCTGAAGACCAGGAGGCTGCATCAAACCCGATCTCTCTCCAGTCTGTCGGTGTCAATGCATTCGGAACACGATATTTCCAGGAGGTGGATGAGGTGACCACACCCTCCCAATGATCGATTCCGCCGTCAGGTTTTCTATCCTTGCCGCTGGCATAGATAAGCAGAAATGCCCCCGGATCCAGGGTTATGTCGGGTAAGGTCCACATCAAGGGATCAGACGGGTCATCGCTCAAACCAAAGTCTTCGAGATTGACACTACCCACGCCGGCATTATATAATTCGAGCCAGTCGCCGAAATCTCCATCTTCATCGGCTGTCTGTGATGCATTCCGGTTAGACGCTTCGTTGATCACGATCTGTGCCTGCATAGGTGTGCAGACCATTGCCCCCAGCAGGAGCAGGAGAAGTGTGTGTCGCATGAGTATGCCGTGTTAAGACAAAATAAAGATACCGTTAAGCGAAGGATTTTGAAAACTGCTACCTTTATGTAAGAATTTTAATCGCAAGGCAAGCGATCGCTGAATTCAACAGTATGGCCTATTTACACAACCGGATCTCACACCGGGAGCTCAAGGAGCGCCTGATGGCGGAAAATTTCCACCGCACCACCATTTCCTTTTACCGTTACTTTCCTGTTCACGACCCGCAAACATTTCGCGATACGCTGTTCGCTAACCTGGATGCTATGCAGGTATTCGGCAGGATCTATGTAGCCGAAGAAGGCATCAACGCCCAGATCAGTGTACCATCCCACCGCCTGGAAGAACTGCGCAGCTACCTGAATACCATCAATGGCCTGGAGGATCTGCGCCTCAACGTTGCGGTAGATGATGACGGAAAGTCCTTCTGGCTGCTGAAGATCAAGGTCAGAGAAAAGATCGTGGCAGATGGTATTGAAGACCCCACCTTCAGTATGGAGAACAAGGGCAAATATGTGCGAGCGGATGCTTTTAACCACCTTGCAACAGACCCTGATACCATCATAGTAGATATGCGCAACCACTATGAATATGAAGTGGGCCATTTCCGCCGGGCGATAGAGGTACCATCCGATACCTTCCGTGAACAACTACCCATGGCGGTTGACATGCTGCAGGAATACAAAGACAGGAATATCATCATGTACTGCACAGGAGGGATCCGGTGCGAAAAAGCCAGTGCCTATATGCTGCACCATGGCTTTCAACATGTGTATCACCTGGAAGGAGGTATCATCAACTATGCACATCAGGTACAGGAAGAACAACTGGATAATGTTTTCATAGGCAAGAACTTTGTATTTGACGATCGCCTGGGCGAACGCATCAGTGATGATGTGATAGCGGTTTGTCACCAGTGCGGCAACCCCTGCGATACCCATACCAACTGCATCAACAGTGCCTGTCATCTGCTCTTCATCCAGTGTCCTGCCTGCGCAGAAAAATATGGCGGGTGCTGCAGTGAAGCCTGCTATACCTTCATTCAGCTTCCGGAAGAAGAACAAAAGGAAAAAAGAAAAGGAATCCACAAGGAACATAATATCTTTAATAAATCAAGACGTCGTTTGCGCCCAATGAATTGATATGAAAAAACTGATATCTGTTCCTGTTCTGTTACTTTCACTGGCAGCCGTTGCCCAGTCAACCATAGACGAATCCATTCTGGAACACATGGATAACAAACATGTGAGTGGCCTGGCAGCGGTGATCATTTCAAACGATGGCATTGAATGGGAAGGGTACTACGGACTGGCCAACAGACAGGCTGATATTCCTGTGACCGACAGTACCATCTTCATGCTGGCATCCATATCCAAAACAGTTACAGCAACAGCCTTGATGCAATTGTGGGAAGACGGTTTGTTTGAACTGGATGATCCTGTGAATGACTACCTGACCTTTGATGTGATGCATCCGGATCATCCGGAAACAGAGATCACCATCAGGCAACTGCTCACCCACACATCGTCCATCAAAGACAACTGGGATGTCATGGATCCACTGTACGTTAACGGAGATTCACCCATTGCTCTTGAAGATTTCATGAATGCCTATTTTACACCTGGCGGCGAGTATTATTCTGCCACTGCCAATTTCTATGCTGCAGCTCCCGGCAGTGGATACCACTACAGCAATATCGGTGCTGCACTGTGTGGCTCTTTGGTAGAAGCAATAACCGGCACAGCATTTAACACCTTTTGCAACGAGCATATTTTTGACCTCCTGTGTATGGAACATACAGCCTGGTTTCTTTCTGAGCTGGATGAATCTCTGATAGCTCACCCTTACTCCTACTTTGCCGGGTTTTACACAGATGAAGGGCTCTATGGCTACCCTGATTATCCTGACGGGCAACTGCGCACCACCGCACGCTCACTGGCCAAATTCCTGTTCACTAATATGACCGGAGGAAGCTTTGAAGGCAATACCCTATTGGAATCAGCAACCATAGACAGCATGCGCACGATACAAGACCCACTCATTGATGATGAACAGGGCCTGATCTGGTACACCTGGAGTTACAATGGTGCCACCATGTGGGGGCACAACGGTGGTGATGCCGGCGTGGTTACAGATATGTTCTTCGATCCTGCCACACAGCGTGGATACATCATTCTGACCAATGGCAATGCATTCAACGGTCCGGTTATGAGTATATTGATGAATTCAGGACCCGACGACTGGTATGAAGAACCTATAGCCATGTCCTGCGAACTTCCGGTTGCGCTGAGCGGATCATCAGATGAAGTGCAACTGAGTATCAGCCCCAATCCTGCTGCAAACCATACCAGGATCATGGGCACCCCTGTACCAGGTTCCAGGTACAGAATTTCTGATATGGAGGGGAAGGTTGTCTGTAACTGGACCCTCGTGCCGGCAAACGGCTTCATCAGCACTACCGAATTGCTCAACGGAAGCTACCTGTTGGAATGGAGCGACGGGCGTTCTGCAACAGCATGTGTATTGATGGTGCAGAACCGTTAAAGATGCCTGTCTGAATCCCTATATTTGCACATCATTTTACAATCTTTTCACGCATGCCTTACCTGTTCACATCCGAAAGTGTGTCTGAGGGACATCCCGATAAAGTGGCCGACCAGATCTCAGACGCCTTAGTTGATAATTTTCTCGCCTGGGATCCCCAGTCAAAAGTAGCCTGTGAAACGCTGGTCACCACCGGACAAGTGGTGCTGGCCGGCGAGGTCAAAAGCAAGACCTACCTCGACGTGCAGGAGATCGCCCGACAGGTGATCCGCGATATCGGATATACAAAAAGTGAATACATGTTCGAGGCCAATTCATGCGGCATCGTATCAGCCATTCACGAACAAAGCCCGAATATCAACCAGGGCGTTGACAAGGAAGACCGGAAACTCCAGGGCGCCGGCGATCAGGGCATGATGTTCGGCTATGCCTGCAACGAGACACAGGATCGCATGCCTCTGGCACTGGACCTCTCGCACCGGTTGTTGTGGGAGCTCAGTCAGATCAGACGGGAAGGAAAGGTCATGACCTACCTGAGACCCGACGCCAAGAGCCAGGTGACCATTGAGTACAGCGATGACCACAAGGCCATGCGGGTACACACCATAGTCATCTCTACACAACACGATGATTTCATCAAACCTGCAAACCAGTCAGAAGCTGCCAGAAAAGCCGCAGAGAAAAAGATGCTGGCTCAGATCTATGCTGATGTAGAGAAATACCTCATACCCAGAACCATGAAGGGATTGTCTGCTTCTGTAAAGAAACTGTTCAACAGCAAATACATTCTCCACGTGAACCCTACCGGTGTATTTGTGATCGGTGGACCACATGGTGATACAGGGCTTACAGGTAGAAAGATCATTGTAGATACCTATGGTGGAAAAGGTGCTCATGGTGGTGGTGCTTTCAGCGGAAAAGATCCCAGCAAGGTAGATCGTTCCGCCGCATATGCAGCCAGACATATTGCCCGGAATATGGTAGAAGCAGGGGTTTGTGATGAGGTACTGGTGCAGGTAGCATATGCCATTGGTGTTGCACAGCCTGTCAGCCTGCACGTGAATACTTACGGAACAGCGAAGGTTGATATGCACGACAGTGCCATCAGTGAAGTGGTAGCCGGTCTGTTTGATATGACACCATATGCCATCGAACAGCGCTTCAAACTGCGTACACCTATTTATTCGGAGACGGCAGCCTACGGACATATGGGACGTTCCTCCAAGAAAGTGAAGAAGACCTTCCGCAAGGTGGAGAATGGCGTGGAAAAGGTGAAGACCATGGAAGTGGTACTCTTTCCCTGGGAACGTTCAGACTATGTACCGAAGATCCGCAAGGCGTTCGGTATCAGGTGATCAGAGGTAAGATTTCAGCTCTGTGCTGGTAGTGGTCTTTCGTAAACGCCGGATGGCTCTTTCTTTGATCTGACGAACCCTCTCTTTGGTCAGGTCCAGGCTTTCTGCAATCTCTTCCAGGTTCATTTGTGGTGTACCATTGATACCAAAGTATGCTGCAATGATCTCTCTTTCACGATAGTTGAGCACATTCAGAACCTCTTCGATCTCTTTTTTGAGTGAATCTGATACCAGATCTTTATCAGGGCTGGAACGATCGTCTGTATCGCTCATGGTGTCCAGCATACTACCTTCTTCAGAATCACCCAACGGCGCATCCACAGAAACATGACGATGGTGACCACGGGTTATATCCTTCACCTCATCTTCTTTCATGTGCATGATCTCTGCCAGTTCTTCCAGAGTTGGCTCTCTTTCATATTCCTGTTCCAGTTGCTGCGATAATCTGTTCAACCTGGAATAGCTGCCTACTTTATTCAGCGGCATACGCACCAGCCTGGCCTGTTCTACAATAGCCAGCATGATGCTTTGCCTGATCCACCAAACGGCATAGGAAATGAACTTGAAGCCTTTGGTCTCGTCAAATCTCTTAGCAGCTTTGATCAGTCCAACATTTCCTTCATTGATGAGATCAGAAAGAGACAAACCCTGACCCTGATACTGCTTGGCTACAGATACAACAAAACGAAGATTGGCTTTGGTCAGTTTTTCCAGCGCCTCATCACTTCCTTCCCGGATCTGCCTGGCCAGCGCAGCCTCTTCTTCAGGTGAGATAAGATCTATCCTTGAAATTTCGCTGAGATACTTCTCCAAAGAATCCGAGTCACGGGATGTAATGGAGGCAGTGATCTTCAGTTGGCGCATCAGAGAGGCTGGCTTTTACTAAAGATACGAAAGGGCTGCTATTTTGTTGCAGCCCTTTCAAAAGGTTCAGAAACTTCACACGAAGTTTACTCTTCGTTCTTGGCAGGAGCCTGCGGACGTTCCATCAGCACTTTACGCGACAGTCTGAACTTTCCGGTCTTCTTATCTACCTCCAGCAATTTTACTTTCACTTTTTCACCTTCTTTCAGCACACCCTCCATACTGGGAAGGCGGGTCCAGCTGATCTCAGAGATGTGAAGCAGGCCTTCCTTTCCTGGCAGGAATTCTACGAATGCCCCGAAGTCAACTATCTTCTTGACGGTGCCTTCATACTCTTCACCTACTTCCGGCATGGCAGTTATACCTCTGATGCGAGCCTTGGCTGCCTCAATGCTGGCCTTGTCAGGAGAGGCGATATCAATGATTCCGAATTCACCTACTTCTTCGATGTTGATGGTCGTGTTGGTTTCACGCTGCATCTCCTGGATGATCTTACCTCCAGGTCCGATCACTGCTCCGATGAACTCTCTCGGTATGGTCATCTTCTCAATTCGCGGTACCATAGGCTTGTAATCTTCCCTCGGTGCAGTGATGGTCTTGGCCATCTCGCCCAGGATGTGCAGCCTTCCGTTTCTCGCCTGGTCCAGAGCTTTTTCCAGCACTTCATAGTTCAGCCCATCTACTTTGATGTCCATCTGGGTAGCGGTGATACCATCGGCAGTACCGGTCACTTTGAAGTCCATATCACCCAGGTGGTCTTCATCGCCCAGGATGTCAGACAATACAGCATAGCGGGTCATGCCCGGATCAGAGATCAGACCCATAGCGATACCTGCAACAGGCTTCTTCATCTGCACACCGGCATCCATCAGCGCCATACTTCCGGCACAAACAGTGGCCATGGAAGAAGACCCGTTGGATTCCAGGATCTCTGATACTACACGAATGGTATAAGGATTCTCTTCGGGCAGCATATTCTTCAATGCACGGAGCGCCAGGTTACCATGGCCGATCTCCCTGCGACCAGTTCCTCTTAGTGGACGGGCCTCACCAGTTGAATAGGGAGGGAAGTTATAGTGGAGCAGAAATTTGCTTTCACCTTCGAAGACCACACCATCGATCAGCTGTGAATCCAGCTTGGTACCGAGGGTAACGGAAGTGAGTGACTGTGTTTCACCACGGGTGAATACTGCCGATCCGTGTACGGAAGGAAGGTAGTCCACTTCGGTCCAGATCGGGCGGATCTGATCCAGTGCACGACCATCCAGACGCTTGTGGTCAGCCAGGATCATTTCACGCATGACTTCCCATTCCAGGTCGTGGTAATAACGTTTGGCCAGACCTTCCTTCTCAGCACGCTCTTCTTCAGACATCGTTTCAATGTACTCTGTGATGATGGCTTTGAAGGCATCTGATCTTTCCTGTTTGGCTGTTCCGCCGTAAGCCACAGCCTTTACTTTCTCACGAAGGTTGCTCATGATGGTATCGCGTAGCGCTTCATCATGTACTTCGTGGCTGTAGGTACGTTTGGTGTCCTTACCCAGTTCTGACTGCAAACTGAGCAGCAGTTCACATTGCCTGCGGATGGTTTCATGACCAAACTTGATGGCGCCGAGCATATCTTTTTCGCTCACTTCCTTCATCTCACCTTCCACCATCATGATATTATCAACCGTACCGGCAATGATCATGTCCATATCGCTTTGCTCCATGGCAGAACGGGTGGGGTTGATCACATATTCGCCATTGATGCGACCCACGCGAACTTCACTGACAGGACCTCCGAATGGAATGTCACTGCAGGCAAGTGCAGCAGATGCAGCAAAACCTGCCAGTGCATCAGGCAGAATTTCTTTATCCAGAGAAATCAGGTTAACGATCACCTGGGTATCAGCATGATAGTCTTCAGGAAACAGCGGACGCAAAGCCCGGTCTATAAGGCGGCTGATCAGGATCTCATACTCTGAAGGTCGGGCCTCTCTTTTCAGGAAGCCACCGGGAAAACGGCCGGCAGCAGCGTACATTTCACGGTACTCAACTGTAAGTGGCATAAAATCAATGCCTTCCTTGGCTTCTTTGGCAGAAACTACAGTTGCCAGCAGCATGGTATCACCCATGCGAATCACTACGGAACCATCGGCTTGTTTGGCGAGCTTTCCGGTTTCCAGCATCATGGTTCTGCCGTCGCCAAAATCAAATGTTTTTTGAATCGGATTCATTGTTAGGTATTGTATAAAAAGAAAAAGGGCTATGCAGATACTACTTCCACCACATAGCCCTTTGCAATAAGGTATAGATTATCGTCTGATGTTCAGCCTGGCGATGAGCGCCCGATATCCTTCGATATCCTTCTTCATCAGATAATTCAGGAAACGACGACGCTTACCTACCAGCATCAGCAAGCTGCGCTTGGTGGCATGATCTTTCTTGTTGGCCTGGAGGTGAGAGGTGAGCATATTGATACGCTCTGTAAATATGGCGATCTGCGATTCAACAGAACCGGTGTTCTTTTCAGAGCCGCCAAACTCCTTTACGATCTCTTTCTTTCTTTCTGCAGTTACTGGCATTGGAATACGTACATTTTAAGGCATGCAAAGATACCATCATTTGCCGAAAATGCAAATAGGCAAGCCCTGAGAGCAGAGAATTATTTACCGGTATCCGGCATCATGTAAGCCAGCAGCCGGGCCATTTCGCTGCGCAGGTCTTTGCGTTCTACGATCAGGTCCAGGAAGCCGGTCTCCAGCACGAATTCAGCCTGCTGGAAGCCCTCAGGGAGGTCTTTTTTAATGGTTTCCTTTACTACTCTGGGGCCGGCAAAGCCTATAAGTGCCTTTGGTTCAGCCATATTGATGTCGCCCAGCATGGCATAACTGGCGGTCACCCCGCCTGTAGTGGGGTCTGTCATAAAGGAGATATAAGGTAACCCGTGCCTGGCCAGCTGGGTCAGTTTGGCGCTGGTCTTGGCCATCTGCATCAGCGAGAATCCGGATTCCATCATGCGGGCTCCACCAGATTTGGAGATGATGATAAATGGCAATTTGTGAGAAATGCTATAGTCAATACCCCTGCTGATCCGCTCTCCTACCACGGTTCCCATAGACCCCCCGATGAAAGGAAAATTCATACAGGCTATCACCACTCCCTGTCCTTCAATGGTTCCGTGACCTACACTGATGGCATCAGAATAGCCCGATTTCTTCCGGGCTTCGTCAAGGCGTTTGGAGTAGGGTTTGAGATCCACAAAACCCAGTGCATCGGTGGAAATGATCTCTTCGAACAGCAGTTTGGGTTCTTCATCAAACAGGATCTGAAAATATTCATGAGAACCTACCCTTCCGTGGTACCCACAATTCGGGCAGCACCATAGATGGTCTTCATAATCTGTGGTGGTAGTGGTCTTTTTACAGTCAGGGCATTTGAACCAAACCCCTTCCGGTGTATCCTTTTTCTCTCGGGTGGAGGTTTGGATACCTTCCCGCATTCTCTTGAACCAACTCACGTTGCAGTGTTTAAGGACAGGCAGCGGCGGAGATCATCCGTAGCTGCCGGACAAATGTAATGATTCAACCGAATATCAGGCGATGGTGACTTCGTTGCTGAGATATACGTCCTGGATGGCGTTCAGAATGCCTACACCCTCTTTCATGGGGCGCTGGAAGGCCTTCCGACCACTTATGAGACCCATACCGCCTGCACGCTTGTTCACCACTGCGGTAGCTACTGCCTCAGCCAGGTCACTGGCACCGGAAGATGCACCTCCGGAGTTGATGAGTCCTGCCCTGCCCATATAACAATTGGCCACCTGGTAGCGGCACAGGTCAATGGGGTGATCTGTGGTCAGCTCAGTATAGATGCGCTTATCGTTTTTGCCGTAAGCAGATTCCTTGGTGTTCAGTGCCAGGTAACCGCCGTTGTTCTCCGGCAGTTTCTGCTTGATGATATCTGCTTCAATGGTCACACCGAGGTGGTTAGCCTGTCCGGTCAGGTCGGCACTCACATGATAGTCAACACCATCTTTCTTGAATCCCGGGTTACGGAGGTAACACCACAGAATAGTAGCCATACCCAGTTCGTGGGCGTATTCAAAAGCACGTGCCACTTCCTGAAGCTGGCGGGTGCTTTCATCAGATCCGAAGTAGATGGTCGCTCCTACGGCCACAGCACCCAGATCCCAGCTGGCCTTGATGGAGGCGAACATGATCTGGTCGAATTTATTGGGATAGCTCAGAAATTCGTTGTGGTTGATCTTTACGATGAAAGGGATCTTATGTGCGTATTTACGGCTTACGGTTCCGAGTGCACCGAAAGTGGTAGCAACGGCATTACATCCACCTTCTATACCCAGTTTGATGATATTTTCGGGGTCGAAATAGATCGGGTTGGCGGCAAATGATGCTCCGGCACTGTGCTCAATTCCCTGATCGACCGGGAGTATGCTCAGGTAACCGGAGTTGGCCAGCCTGCCATTGCCAAATAATGTCTGCAGGCTGCGCAGCACCTGGGGGTTGCGGTCGCTCTGCATCCAGACACGATCTACAAAATCGTTACCGGGTAGGTGAAGATCTTTTTTGCTGATGGTCTTACACTCATGGTTGAGCAGGTATTCGGCTTTCTCGCCCAACAGACTGCTGATATTACTGATAGACATAATTGTTTGCTTTAGGTTTCGGGTACGGGCAAAGATAAGATGCACCAACCGGATGCAAAAGAAAACGGGCACCGCAAGCGGTGCCCGTTGAAAATCAGTTGTTTCTGTTATTCTGCGAAGTCCAGTTCACCCATGATGTGCTGGCAGTTAGCCATCTTATCCACGATGAACAGTACATAGCGGATGTCCACATTGATGGTGCGGTTCATCTTCGGATCGAAAACATAATCGCCCGGAGTACCCTCATAATTGCCATCGAATGCCAGACCGATCATGTCGCCACGGCGGTTCATGATGGGGCTTCCGCTGTTTCCGCCGGTAATGTCATTATCAGACAGGAAACAAACGGGTACATCTCCGGTCTCATCGGCATACCTGCCAAAATCACCCGCTTTGTACAGGTTGAACAGGGCATCGGGTACCATGAATTCTTCGTCGTTGTTATCCATCTTCTCGATGACGCCATCCAGGTAGGTCTGCCAGTGGTAATTCACGGCATCTTTCGGACTGTAATCCCAAACCTTACCGTAGGTCAGTCGCATGCTGAAGTTGGCATCCGGATAGAAGGCCTTGTCAGGATGCATCTTCATGGTAGCAGCTGTATATTCCCGGTTGAGTCGGGACAGCTCACGACGATTACCCCTGAAATCTGCCAGCTTGGCCAGACCTTCTTCATTGATATTGGTGAACAGCCTGTACACCTGATCGTTCTGCAGGGTCTTCAGTTTGGGCTTGGCCAGGAAGGCATTCAGCCTGGATTCGCTGGTCACAATACTGGTAGCAAAAGCATTCTTTGCCCAGTTGGTGATCTTTTCATCATCATTCATGCCCTGAGCAGTTGCCAGGATATTCTTGAGCGATTCGGGCTTCTGTGCTTCAGGCAGGTTGTTGTTCATGACGATCAGCATGGAGGTGACCACATCACGTTCAATGTTGCCGTACATGGTGGGCCATGCTTCCTGACCGGCTGCCTGGATCTCGGCGATCACGGCATCCTTGTCTTCCTTAGATGCTTTCTTGTCTGCCAGCAGCGGCTCCAGCCCCTGCAGGGTCAGAGCGATACCGGCCGTGGAAGGCAGAATGACCGCATAGCGCTTATAATAGAATTCCCGGTTGATGGCACTCAGTGCACCATATACAGAGGCGTATTCATCCATCAGGCCGCCATACATCTCTTGGGTGTTCTTATCCTGACGAGCCAGCCAGTTATTAAATGCTTTCTCTTCAGCTTCTTTTACAGCCACCGCATCCAGCACACGGGTCATACCTTCTATTTGCCCGGTATAGAGTTTAAGCACATTCATGTAGCTGGCATAATCAGGAGAAAGTTCCAGGCGAACGGCATCACTCTTGTCCATTTCCACTTTCATGGCATCTGTAACTGCCTTGAACATGTCTATCTGGGCCGGATTGGTCTCATAGATGACTTCTTTCATGGCCCAGCTGGTCAGGTAACGGTTGGTAGAGCCGGGAAAGCCCATGATCATGGCAGGATCACCTTCCTGGATACCGCTGATATCGATCTTGAGGTGGCGCTTAGGATGATAGGGCTTGTTGTTTTCGCTGTATTCAGCAGGTTCATTGCTGGCATCTGCATAGACACGGAAGATGCTGAAATCGCCGGTATGACGAGGCCATTCCCAGTTGTCAGTATCTCCGCCATACTTTCCGATAGACTGTGGAGGTACACCCACCAGACGCACATCATTGTAACGTTTGCGGTAGAAGATGTAATACTGGTTGCCGTTGTACATACTTTTGATCTCTACGCCCAGGCCTGAAGAAACTTCTTCACGGGCAGTGATCCGGTCTATGATCTCACGTACCTTCATGCCACGTGCACTCTCGTCCAGGTCTTTAACCAATGGCAGGATGGAATCTGTAATGTTATCGGCACGAACCAGTAATTCAATATACAAACCCTCTATCGGGATCTCCTCATCATAGGAGCCTGCCCAGAATCCGTTGTCCAGGTAATTGTGTTCGGTAGTGCTTGCTCCGGCCACCGCATCATAACCGCAATGGTGGTTAGTGAATACCAGGCCGTTGGCAGACACGAATTCGCCGGTACAAAAACCGCCAAATACCATTACGGCATCTTTCAGAGAAGGCTTATCCAGGCTGTAGATATCTTCAGCTTCCAGCTCAAAGCCGATCTTCTTCATCTCTTGGATGTTCATATTGGTGATCATGGAGACCAGCCACATACCTTCATCAGGAGCGGGGAAGGGACCCGAGGCGCTGACACTGCTCACGCCGATCACAGCTGTAAGCACCAGCATGTTGATTTTTCTAAATATCATGATACGTGTTTAATTAAGTGCTAAGTAAGAGCGCACAAATATAAGAAGGGAGGGGCTAAGAAACGAGTAATGACAGCTTACAGCTCCTTCATGAAGCGCTTGGTGAGCAGGTTCTTTCCCTGCGATTGTGCGCTGAGGAAATAGACCCCGGGTTGCAGTTCACTGAGGTCTATCTTCAGGAAATTGGTTCCTGATTGTACTTCTACTGTCAGCACCTCACGACCTACGATGTTCATCACAGAAATGCGTTCCACATCTGCTGAGAAGGAGATGGTAGCCTCTGTTTTGACCGGATTGGGGAAAATGGCCAGAGAAGTCTGACCATCAACATGGGAAGCAACGTCAGGCTCTCCTTCCGGGCGCACGGCTGAAAAGGCCTGAAGGCTACCCAAAAGAAACACAGACAATAAGAGAGCGTACAGATTCTTCAATAGCTGACGTTTACACTGTAAAAATAATAATGTTCTACGTAATCCTTCAAATTATTGTTTCCACATGTGACATCTTAACAGGGTTTAACTGCTTCAGAAGTCATCATCTTCGTCTTCTTCTTCCCAGTCTTCGCTGTCATCAGACTGGAACATAGCACTTAGCAGATCGCCGAAAACAGTGGCATGCTGCAGGATCTGCTTGTTCAGTCTGGAATACTCTGCCAGCCCGTGCAGGACGAATTCCATCAGAAAATAATGTTCATCGGGTGACACCTGCGGGTAGTAATTGCTCACCAGATCAGACAAACCGGTCACTTTATCAAGTGCCTTACGGTATTCGGTCTCCGGCAGGTCATACAGCAGGTCCAGCTGGTGGCCACTGTTGAACCAGTCAACAACGGATGCATAATCGGCAGGAATATCTGCCCCCTCTTCCCTGCCCTTCCCAAGTGGTTTTCTGCCGGATTCGGGTGCCGGAAAATAAGACGGGAATCTGTTCCGCACCGCTTTCCCTATCAGGTTCAGCGCTACAATAAAAGGACCTTCCTGTTCACCTTCATACACCAGTTCCACTTTACCGGTAATGGAGGGGATGACGCCCCAGAAATCTGACATACGCACCCAGGTAAGTGATTCACCATGCCTTAATGCTCTTCTTTCTGCAGCACTTACAAGGTTTTCCAGTGCGGTGATGGTCATGCGGGCAGACACGCCACTTTTCTGGTCCACGTATTCGCTTTTGCGGGCTTCCATGGCAATGGCCTCTACCAGTTCTTCTGCAATACCGCCCAGTTTAACCAGAGCTTCCTGATCCGGGTGGGTTCGGGCTTCCTGTCGGGTGATGCGTCTGCTGGTCTCGAGATCTTTTGGATAGTGGGTCAGGATCTGACTCTCAATACGGTCTTTCAGCGGGGTGATGATGGCACCTCGGTTGGTATAGTCTTCGGGATTGGCGGTGAACACGAAAGTGATGTCGAGCGGCATGCGCACCCGGAAACCGCGTATCTGGATATCACCTTCCTGCAGCATATTGAACAGAGCCACCTGTATCCTTGCCTGGAGATCGGGCAGTTCATTGATCACGAAAATGCACCGGTGTGATCTCGGTATCAGGCCGAAGTGGATGACCCGTTCATCTGAGTAAGGTACTTTGAGCGTTGCTGCTCGAATAGGATCTACATCACCTATAAGATCTGCCACAGACACATCAGGGGTGGCCAGTTTTTCGGTGAACCGATCATTGCGGTGCAGCCATTCTATTGGCGTGTCATCGCCTTTTTCAGCAATGAGGTCTTTCGCATAACGCGAGATGGGATCCATGGGATCATCGTTCAGTTCACTACCTGCCACCACAGGAATATATTCATCCAGCAGTTCCACCATGCGCCGTGCAATGCGGGTCTTTGCTTGCCCGCGTAAACCCAGCAGCAACATGTTGTGCCTGGATAAGATGGCTCTTTCCAGATCAGGAATGACCGTATGCTCAAAACCATAGATCCCTTCGAATAAAGGCTCACCACTGCGCAGTTTCGTTATCAGGTTGCTGCGCAATTCTTCCTTGATGCTTCTGGGCCGGTAGCCGCTCTTCTTTAATGCGCCTAATGTGTTGGGTCTGGACATGTTCGTTATTCGTTATTCGTTGTGCGTTGTGCGTTAATCGTTGATCGTTATTCGTTGTGCGTTGATCGTTCTGCTTAGTCGTTGTAAATTGCTATCCCACTCCTCACTCCTCACTCTCACTCCTCACTCTCACTCTCACTCCCACTCCTCACTCCCACTCCCCCTCCTCACTCCCACTCTCACTACCTCACCTTCCTCCTTCGGTTGCGTTCAAAATCTTCAAAGATGTATTCTCCCAGTCCCTGCAAGCTGGTATAAAATGCTTTGCCCTGGTTTACCCGGGTGAACTCCTCTACAAATCGCTGCAGATAAGGGTCGCGGGCGATCATGAAAGTGGTGATGCGAATACCCATGCGCCGGCAATGCGCCGCCAGGTTGAGGGTTTTGTTGACGATGATGCGGTCTAGCCCGAAGCTGTTCTTATAGTGTTTTCCGTTTCGTATGATACAGGTGGGCTTACCATCGGTGATCATGAAGATCTGTTTGTTTGGATTCTTTCTTCTCCGCAACAGGTCCATCGCCAGTTCCAGTCCGGCTACTGTATTGGTATGGTATGGCCCCACCTGGAGATAAGGCAGATCTTTTATTTCGATGGGCCAGGCATCGTTTCCAAAAGCCAGAATATCCAAAGTATCTTTCGGATAACGGGTCATGATCATCTCGCTGAGAGCCATGCCTACCTTCTTCGCCGGTGTGATGCGGTCTTCACCATACAAGATCATAGAGTGAGACACATCGATCATCAGCACCGTGGAGGTTTGCGCCTTGAATTCCTTTTCAGCTACGACCAGGTCGTTCTCCATCAGGTGAAAATCATCGATGCCGTGGTTGATGTAGGCGTTGCGCAAACTATCACTGAAATCGATCTGGTCAGGGGTATCGCCAAACTGAAAATGACGACGGTCAGCACTGAGTTCATCTCCCTGACCTGAATAGTTCGTGCGATGGTTTCCGCTGTTCGATCTTTTCAGTTTGCCGAAGATCTGTTCGAGGCTGGACTGCCTTATGGACTGTTCCATTTTTCCGGTCATCTGCATACCAGCCATGCCGGGTTGTTCATCCTGCAGGTAACCCCGGTCTTTCAGTTCCTGGATGAAATCGCCCATACCATATTCATCTGTGGTAATGTGGTATTGCTGATCCAGCTGGTTGAGCCAGTCCAGTGCTTCCGTAACATCGCCACTGGTATATACCAGCAGTTCTCTGAACAATTCGAAGAGCTGATCGAATACCGAACGGTCCGGTGCATGGAACTGAGAGAACCGAAAGCCTGACATATCAGAATCCTTTCCTGTGTGTGGTTAATTTGTCAGCAGCATTGCCGTACAGGATCTGTTTCACCCCGTCGGTTTGCAGAAACTCATGTGGGAATCCGGGGTCGATCCTGCTTACTGCATCCAGCCGGCTCCATTGTTCATCTGAAAGCATCACGTCTGCTGCTGCCAGGTTTTCACGAAGTTGCGCTGCAGTTCTGGCTCCTACCAGAGGAATGATATGTTCACCTTGTTTTTTGACCCACGCTATAGCGATCTGGTGCGGAAGATACTTTGTTTCTCCGGCCACAGCTACCAGTTCAGCAGCTATGGATCTTGCCCTTTCATTAAGCCGTGAACTGTTCTCTTTCAGCCGACGGTTTCCGTCATCGCCTTCCCGGGCGCTGTTGTTTTCCAGATACTTGCCGGTCAGTGCACCACCTGCTATGGGTGCCCAGGCCAGTACAGCCATGTCTAACGCTGCAGCCATAGGAATCAGTTCTCTTTCTGTTGATCTCTGCAACATGGAATACTCCACCTGCAATGCAGAAAAGGGCGTCCATCCCTGCAGTTGAGCGATGGCATCTCCGCGGCTCACTATCCAGGCCGGTGTATCACTGATACCGGTGTACAGGATCTTACCCTGCCTGACCAGATCATCGAGCGCACGCAACACTTCTTCTATTCTGGTTGTATAATCCCAGGCATGGAGGTAGTACAGATCTATGTAATCAAGCCCCAGACGTTTCAATGATCCTTCCACACTCTGCACAATATTCTTCCGATGATTCCCACTTCGGTTGATGCCATCGCCTGACCTGGTTACCAACGAAAATTTAGTGGCGATTACCAGATCATCCCGTTTGCCTGATCCATTGATCAGTTTTCCCAGAAATTGCTCGCTTGTTCCCTCTGTATAGCGGTTGGCGGTATCAATAAAATTTCCGCCTGATTCCAGATATGCATCAAAGACCTCTCTGCTGTCTTTTTCATCAGCACCCCAGCCCCATTCCTTTCCAAAGGTCATGGTACCCAGACAGATCTCTGACACACGCACACCACTTTTTCCCAATAATTGATATTGCATGATAGTCTGAACTGTTAAACGTAGTGAATGGTTCAGCCAAATTTCGAAAACTATTTGTTATTTCGGTCTCATGAAAAAAATCGCAGTTGCTCTCGTCCTGGCATTTTCTTTCTATCAGGCAGAAGCACAGAACTATGCTGATTCTGTTGCCTTCAGGAAAATTTTTAACGAAGTCCTGACCAACGGCGAATGCTATGACTGGCTGCATGACCTGTGCAAGGATGTAGGGCACCGACTGAGTGGTTCGCCGCAGGCCGACATGGCTGTCAGGTGGGGAGAAGCTGTGATGCGGGAAGCTGGATTCGATTCTGTCTGGCTTCAACCGGTGATGGTGCCGAAGTGGGTTCGCGGACAGAAAGAATATGCTGAGATCCTGGGTGTTGGGCAGGTAGATGTGCTGGCATTGGGTGGTTCTATTGCCACTCCTACCGACGGTATTACCGCACAGGTGGTGTATGCAGAAACCTTCGATGATCTGGAAAAACTTGGAAGAGAAAAAATAGCAGGCAGGATCGTCTTCTTCAATGAATATTTTGACCCGACCAATATCAATACATTTGAATCATACGGACAATGTGTTCCTTACCGGTGGAAGGGTGCTTCAGAAGCTGCAAAATATGGTGCAGCAGCAGTGGTGATCAGAAGTGTAGGATCTGCTTATGACGATTTTCCGCACACAGGCAGCATGCGTTATCTGGATCCGGAACAACAGATCCCTGCAGTAGCACTCAGCACCATGGATGCAGATGTGCTGAAAGAAGCCTTGCAACAAAACGCTGACCTGCAGTTCCGGTTGGTCACCTACTCTCAGACATTGGAGATGGTACCATCATTTAACGTGATAGGCGAACTGCGTGGTACCACTTATCCGGATGAAGTGCTCGTAGTGGGCGGACATCTGGACAGCTGGGATGTAGGCGAAGGTGCCCACGATGACGGTGCAGGCTGTGTGCAAAGCATGGAAGTGCTTCGAACACTTCGGGCCAGTATGGGGCAGCCAAAAAGAACGGTTCGCTGCGTCCTGTTCATGAATGAGGAGAATGGTGTAAAGGGTGGACATGCCTATGCCGACTGGGCAGGAACCACCGGTCAGAAAAATCTCTTCGCCATGGAAAGTGATGCAGGAGGATTTACCCCAAGGGGATTCAGCCTGACCGACTCTGCCTATGTCTCCTATTTTCAAGGTCTCAAACCTTTGTTTGAACCCTACAACATCCACTATATAGAATATGGTTATGGTGGAACTGATATCCACCCGCTGGAAGATCATGGTACGCTGATGGCAGGCCTGGTTCCTGATTCACAGCGTTACATGGACTACCACCACACAGAAAATGACATATTTGAGCATGTGAACAAAAGAGAACTGGAACTGGGGGCCGGTACTATGGCATGTTTGGTCTGGTATATCAGTGAATATGGCCTTCCGGTACATTAGACCATGTTATCTGCTGGACACTTTTTTACACAATTGTGAATAATTGCTGCGATTTGTACAATTTTATACCATTCTTTGATCCTATAATAACCAAACACACTATTATGAAAAAAGTCTTTTTTACTGTTCTCCTCGCTGGTATTGTTGCTTTTTCAGCACAAGCACAGCTTCAGGTAGGTGCTAAAGTGGGCATCAACCTGGCCAACCAATCCAGTGATGTGGAAGGCTATGAATCTCAAAGTGCCCTGGGCCTCATTTTTGGAGTACCGGTGCGCCTGATGCTGAGCGATAACCTTGCATTCCAGCCGGAAGTAAGCTTTATGCAGAAAGGTTCTTCATCTGATTATTCTTTTGAATTGCCCGGAGTGTATTCAATTGAATCAAGCGGAAAAGGTATCATCAACTATCTGGAGATCCCTTTGATGGTGCAGTACCTGTTTGGTAACGGAGATATCATGCCTTTCGTAACTGCAGGTCCCAGCATAGGTCTGGGTCTGGGTTATAGCAGCAAAGGAGAATCCACTACCACTTCGATCGATTTCTTCACCGGTGAAGAAACTACCGTAACTGAAGATTACGATGATTCAGGCAGCATGGAAGATGCAGGCCTGAGTGCTATCGATTTCGGTGTTGGTTTTGGTGCTGGTGCTGTTATGGGCATGGGCAACGGTGCTGTTATTTTCCAGGTAGGATACCTGCTCGGACTGGCGAACATCTATGATGAAGGTGATGCCAAACTGAACAACCGTGGTATCAATATTACCGTAGGATACCTGATCGGTATGAACTGATCCTGAACGTATTTAAAAAAAGCCGGCTGCATGCAGCCGGCTTTTTTTATGGCAATATCTCTTCCAGCTTCGCCCGCAGATCCTCTCCCCTGAGGTTGTGTGCAAGCACTATACCATTAGTATCAACCAGCACTGTATGTGGTATAGATATGATGCCGTATAACTGACCGGCACTGTTCTGCCAGCCCTTCAGGTCAGATACATGGATCCAGCTGAGGCTGTCTTCTGCCACAGCACCCAGCCAGGCATCTCTTCCGTTGTCAAATGATACTCCGAGGATCTCAAATCCGCGATCGTGAAATTCCCTGTAGGTCTTCACCACATTCGGGTTCTCTCTGCGACATGGTCCGCACCAGCTGGCCCAGAAATCAATGAGCACTACCTGTCCCCGCAATGAAGAAAGCGAAACCGGATTCCCATCAGCATCTGGCAGCATAAAATCAGGCGCAGGGCTACCCACCTTTGACTGCATCAGAATGCCATCTCTTTCGGTCAGCATCTGTGTGTATCTGCTGTCCGGGATAGACCGTCCGAACATTTCTGCCCATGCATGCAGTTGATCGTAGTCTGCTTCGTAGATCAGATGTTTGTTGACCATGTAAGCGGCCACCGGATCACTGCCATGTGCCATCACCCAGGAATTCAGTGCCTCGAACTGTCGGGCATAGATATCATCGGCCAGCCGGGAAATGCTGTCATTGACTTCAGCATTCAGGGTGATCTTGGGGTTCTTGAATAATTCGAACAGGTGGTTCAGCTCTTCATCATAAGGCTTCAGCACTTCCATGGCCTCCCGCATGGACTGATCTGCCGCTGAACCATAAACGATCTGCAGGTCATCCTGCATGGGATCCACCTCGATCTCAATATTGCCTTCTTCGGCAAATAACCGGTACAGATTATCGCTGCTGTTCAGCTGGATGAACACCACTTCCGGCGATGGCATCTCTGCATTCAGGGTAAACTTCCCCCTGGAGATACCAGATGAATCTACCTTGACCAGGTCATGGTCTCTTTCCATCAGCAGATAAACCTTACCCTCCACTCCTGCTACTTTTCCGGAGATCAGAGTAGAGCCAGGTTCAGCAGTCTGCTGCTGAGTGCAACTTCCCAATACAAAACCAAGGACTAACAGACAGGTCAGCTTACAATAATTCATGCAATAAAGGTACGTAGCCAGAATGTGCCGATTGTCAGCGTTTTGGTATTTTCGAAATACTAAGTATGAAAACCACCGGTACCCTTATTATCCTGCTGCTGGCAGGTATGTTGAAAGCACAGACTTTTCAGATCAGTGGACATGTTTCTGATGAGCTGAAACTACCCATCCCTTTTGCTACCATACTGGTTGAAAACGGACAAGGTACTGCAGCTGATGAATCTGGTCATTTTTATCTGGAATTGCCTCCAGGAGAACATTTTTTCCAGATCAGTGCACTGGGTTTTGAAAGCCTGGGGTTGACCTGCATACTCAATCAGGATACAATGTTGAACGTGATCCTGATAAATACTTCCCACGAACTAGACCTTTTAGTAGTGAGTGGCAGCCTGTATGAAAGAAAGCTGACCGAAGAGACCACCTCCATAGATGTGATCGGTCAGGAACTGCTGCGCAATAACAATGTGGTAAGTCTGGCTGATGGCGTGCAGAAAGCACCGGGTGTATATCTGCTCGATAACCAGATCAACATTCGCGGCGGCACGGGATTCACCTATGGTGCAGGAAGCCGTGTCATGGTGGTACTGGATGACCAGCCCGTGCTCTCTTCTGATCGCGGAGATGTGAGCATCCACCTCCTGCCTATGGAGATCGTGCAGCAGATGGAGGTCATCAAAGGCGCCTCATCTGTATTGTATGGCAGCAGTGCCATCAACGGTGTGGTAGCCTTGCGTACTGCATGGCCGGGTTCTGAACCGGTCAATACCGTGTCTGTCTATAACGGTATTTTCGACAATCCGGATTCTGCGCATTATAAATGGTGGGGACCTCCTCCAGTTTACTCCGGTTTCAACTTTTCGCATCTGAAGCAATACGAAAAAGTGGATCTGGTATTGAGCGGACATGCCAGCAGAAACAACAGCAACCTGGAAGGACAATTCAGCAACCGTGCACGTCTCACCTGGAAGACCCGCATGCATACAGGCAAGGACAACCGCATTTCATATGGCATCAATGGCAATATCCTGCTCAATGATGAAGGCATCTTCTTTCTGTTTGCCGATGCAGATACCAACTTGTACAGGGCATTCGGCGGACCCTATGACAGTGCCTTCACCACCCTGCTGAACTGGACCTACCGACTCACCACCATCGACCCCTGGCTGAATATTCACGACAACCATGATGGCAACCATCGCATCCGCAGCAGGTTCTACCACACGGGTGTGACCTATTCAGATACCACCTCCGGAAACTCCTGGCTGCAGAATCTGGATTATCAGTACAACCGTGCTTTTAAAGATTTCGTGATCACAACAGGAGTATCCGGTTACTATTTTCATGTAAATGACGATGATCTCGGGCACCATAGCGGATTCTCCGGAGGAGCCTATTTGCAGGCCGATCAAAAGCTGTTTCAGAGATTGAATATCAATGCCGGTATGCGGGAAGAGTTCTACCTGCTGGATTCAGTTGACTTTGTTGCAGTGCCCATTTTCAAAGCGGGTGCATCCTACCGGCTTTGGCCCCAAACTTTCATTCGTGCATCTTACGGACAAGGGTTCCGCGTACCCAGTCTGGTAGAGCGTTATGCCAAAACGAAACTTGGTATTCTGTACATTTTCCCCAATCCGGATATCACAGCTGAATATGGCTGGAATGCGGAGTTCGCGGTCAAAAAGACCTGGAGTAACAATTACTTTACCGGTTATACAGATGCAGCATTCTATGTAACTGACTATTATGATATGACCGAGTTCATTTTTAATCAATATATCGGAGAAGGAATTGGTTTCAAATCACTGAACACCGGACGTGCCCGCATGGCAGGTCTCGAATTGACAGCCGCCGGAGAAGGTTCTGTTTTCGGTCTGCCATACAGCATCGTGGGTGGTTACAACTACCTCTACCCGGCAGATCTCAGTTCTGATTCTGCATTGTACAACTGGGGAGATTTCCTGGGAAACTTCGTGGACGGTTTCAACAACACAGACTCTGCTTTCGTAAGCCATATCCTAAAATACCGCTTCCGCCATATGCTGCGTTTTGATGCGCAGGCCGATCCGGGTCGGATGATGTTCGGACTGGTGGTGAACTACTACAGTTATATGGAGAATATCGATTATGTGTTCGAGAAATTCGGCATTCCGGAAGGATTGTCTGACTTTCGTGCACGCCACACCGACGGCGACTGGATCTGGGATGTTCGGGCAGGCTATCACTTCAACGACAAGGTCACAGCCAATTTCTTTGTGCGCAACCTGACCAACCGGGTCTATTCCATCCGCCCGGGAAAAACAGAATGGAACAGGAATTACATGCTACAACTGCAAGTCAACATATGAAAAGAGTAACAGGTATTGGCGGGATCTTCTTCACTGCAAAAGGTGATCACAAAGAACTGATGGCGTGGTACCAGAAACACCTGGGTCTGGAAGAAACACCAGGTCAGGGTGTGTTCTGGAACTGGAACGGGAATGATCGTCCATACGGACAGACCATCTTCAGCATCTTCAAGGGCGATACCCAATACCTGCAGCCATCACAGTCGGGCTTCATGATCAACTTTCGTGTAGCTGATATGGAAGGACTGCTGAAGACTCTGCAAGAGGAAGGTGTGGAACAGGTTGGAGAAATGGAGTCTTACGACTTCGGAAAATTTGCCTGGATACTGGATCCGGAGGGGAACAAGATAGAACTGTGGGAACCCTCGCCGGGCAACGAATTTCCCGGAGGGATGGACATGGAATGACTACTTCCTGGTGATCAGTCCGATCAGGAAGAGAAAGACCACCGCTCCTACCACCGAGCTTGCAAGGCTACCTGCAAGTCCGCTGGAAGCTATGTTCATCTGTCCGAATATCCAGCCGCCTAACACAGCGCCCACGATACCGACGATGATGTTTCCCAGCCATCCGAAGCCTTCACCGCGAATGAGTTTGCCGCTGATCCAGCCGGCTGCGGCACCAATGAGAATAAAATACAGAAAGCTCATATGTTTGGTTTTTCCTGATCAAAAAACTGAAGTTTCAGCAGTCCTGAAAAAATACCTCCATCGATATTAGCCAACTCTTCGAAGTTGCCTTTCTCAGCGATCCTGCCGTCTTCCAGTACAAATATATGGTCGGCATGACGAATGGTCGATAATCTGTGTGCGATGATGATGGTGGTACGGTCTTTCATCAGCGTATCCAATGCATCCTGCACCAGCCTCTCGCTTTCCGCATCGAGCGAACTGGTGGCTTCATCCAGGATGAGGATGGCCGGATCTTTCAGGATGGCACGGGCAATGGCAATGCGCTGCCGCTGACCACCACTCAGTTTCACCCCTCGTTCTCCTACTACCGTATCAAGCTTTTCCGGAAAACCGGAGATGAATTCCCAGGCATGTGCCTTTCTGGCCGCCGCTTCGATCTCAGAATCCGTAGCACCAGGTTTGCCATAGGAAATATTTTCCCGGATGGAACCGCCAAACAGGATGACCTCCTGCGGCACCAGTGCCATGTTGTTGCGCAGATGTTTTAGATCGTAGTCTGCATATGGTCTTCCATCTACCGAGATACTTCCTGACGAAGGCTGATAGAATCCCAGCACCAGTTGAGCGATGGTACTCTTTCCCGCTCCACTGTGGCCTGCCAGGGCAATGCGTTCGCCGGAACGGATCTGCATATCAATGCCTTTCAGCACTTCCACATCCGTTCGGGTGGGATAGGAAAAATGTACGTTGGAAAAAGTTACTTCTCCCCTGACAGGTGTTTCTTCTTTCGGGTCCTGCAGGTCCACCTCACTGTCTGTATCAATGATCTCCATGACCCGTTCGCTGGCACCAACGGTCTTCTGCAACCTGCCGTACAGATCGCCGATACCACCCACTGCACCACCAATGAATCCGGTATATAACATGAAGGCTGTGAGTGTACCCGCCGTCACCTCTCCTTCTTTCATGAGCACAGCACCGTACCACAACACCAGCACGAATCCGCCGAACAAACCAAAGATGAGAAAGGTGGTGAAGGCCCCGCGGTTGACCGCCCCGCGGATACCTGCATGCACCACGCGACCTAAAAAACCTTTGTAACGGATGGATTCGAACCACTCGTTGGCAAATGCTTTCACAGTAGATACATTCTGCAGGGTCTCTTCCAGCACGATATTACTTTCTGCCAGTGCATCCTGCCTTTCCTTGCTGAGCCTTCTGATGAATTTACCATAAAGCATGGCCAGGATGATGAGCACCGGAAAAGTACTCAGCATAAGCAGGGTGAGTTTGGCGGAAATGAAAAATATGAAGCCTACCCCGAATACAATGGTCACGATCTGACGGATGAATTCCGGAAGCGTCATGCTGAGCATATCCTGCAACTGGTCGATGTCGTTCGTACTGCGACTGGTCAGCTCTCCTACTCTTCTTTCTTCAAAGAACGGAATGGACAGGGTAATGAGTTTGTCGTACAGGAGCTGTCGCACATCGGCCATCGACTTCTCGGTGACCACTGCGAACAGATAGACCCGGAAGAAACTGATGCCTGCTTGTACGAACAGGATCCCCACCAGCACCAGGGCCACCGTGTTGGTATTCGTCAGCCAGTCGCCCTCCACTTCCACGCCTGCCGTGTCGATGAGTTTTCCCATGAAAAAGGGAAAGGTCATGGTGGTGAAGGAAGAGATCAGCAGGAAGCTCATACCGGCTATGAACATGCCTCTGTACGGACGTAGAAAGGAGAAGATGCGCATAGCGGTGCGCAGACTGGAAGCGTTTAGTCGCTTCTTGTCACGCTCCTCTACCGGGGCTTTTCTTCTGCTTCGGGGGCTGCTCATTGCGGAGGCTCAAAATTAGGTTTAATATTATGGACGAACCATTCATCCATTCATTGCCATGTTGACGCATTTTGATATCATACTGCCGGCCTATCCCAGAGGATTTCATCTGATCGACGAACAGGTCTTTGGCCAGATAGAGCTGCCCGAAACCGGGCTGCTGCACATTTTCATCCACCATACATCCGCCGGACTTTGTATCAACGAAAATGCCGACCCTACTGTTCGCCTGGATTTCGAGACCATTTTCAACAAGCTGGTTCCGGAGGGCTTGCCGGAATACCTGCATAATCTGGAAGGCGATGACGACATGCCCGCCCATGTGAAATCGGTTTTATCAGGTGCATCCGTCAGTTTGCCCGTTCGCAACGGCCGTCCGGTACTCGGTACCTGGCAGGGCATTTATCTGTGCGAGTTCCGCAATAATGGTGGCAGAAGAAAGCTGACGGTCAGTGTGGTGGAATAACAAAAAACCCCGGAATCGCTTCCGGGGTCTCTGTTGTATTGCAATGAATTACTTCACCTTGTTGACGATCTCCTCAAAGGCCGCCGGATGGTTCATGGCCAGATCGGCCAGTGCCTTGCGGTTGAGTTCGATACCTGCCTCTTGCACCTTGTGGATGAAAGTACTGTAGGTCATTCCGTAAGGACGAACGGCCGCGTTGATACGAGCGATCCAGATCTGACGGAAATGGGCTTTCTTATCCTTCCGGCCTACATAGGCATACTGATGTGCTTTCTCAACGGCATTCTTGGCTACCGTCCACACATTCTTTCTTCTTCCCCAGAAGCCTTTCGCCTGCTTGAGGACCTTTTTACGACGAGCCTTAGAGGCTGCATGGTTGACTGACCTTGGCATGATCTTGTTTTTACGCTAATCCCAACGTTCTTTTAATACGCGGCGTATCTGCTTCGTGTACCACAGTGGTACCCTGCAGGCGCTTCTTGCGCTTGTTGCTCTTCTTGGTGAGGATGTGGCTGTGATAAGCCTTGCTCCTCTTCAGTTTACCGCTTCCTGTCAGCTTGAAACGCTTCTTGGAACTGCGGTTTGGTTTCATCTTAGGCATACGCTCACTATTTCCTGTTTTACAAACGGGGTTGCAAAGATACTAAATAGTTTTTCTTACTAAAAAGGCCTGAACCCTAATTTTTCTTGGTCTTGGGTGTCAGGATGATGTGCATCCGTTTTCCCTCCAGTTTGGGCATGGATTCTGGCAGGCCGAATTCCTCCAGACGCTGGGCAAAGCGCATCAACAGCACCTCTCCACGGTCTGAAAAGACAATGGAACGCCCCCTGAACTGCACATAAGCTTTTACTTTGGATCCCTCCTGGAGGAATTTTTCTGCGTGTTTGGTCTTGAATTCAAAGTCGTGCTCGTCGGTATTCGGGCCAAAGCGGATCTCTTTCATTTCCTGCTTCTTGTTCTTGGCCTTGAGCTCTTTTTCCTTCTTCTTCTTCTCGTACAGGAACTTCTGGTAATCGACAATACGACATACAGGCGGGTCTGCATTGGGGCTGATCTCTACCAGGTCAAGCTCCATTTCCTGAGCAATGCGGTAGGCTTCCTCTGTTGAATAAACGCCGGCTTCTATGCCTTCACCCACGAGCCTGACCTTAGGCACGCGGATCTCTCTGTTGATACGGTTGGGGTTTTGTTTGACTCTTCCTCTGAAAGGAGGTCTGGGTCCTCTTCTTTGCAAGCGATGTTTTTTTTATGAAAAAATGGGTTCTATTTCCAGGTTGATCTGTTCAATGAATTGTTCTGCTGTTACACTGCCCTGATCTCCCGCTCCGTGTTTCCTGACAGATACCGTGCCATTCTCTGCTTCTTTCTCGCCCACAATGAGCATATAGGGTATCTTTCTGGTCTCTGCATCCCTGATCTTCTTGCCTATCTTCTCTGAGCGGGTGTCAAAGACAGGGCGAATTTCGTGTTTTTTCAGCATTTCCACCACCCCGGCTGCATAGTCGTTGAACTTGTCGCTGATGGGCAGTACAGCCACCTGGACCGGTGCGAGCCAGGCTGGGAAGTTGCCGGCATAGTGCTCGATCAGAAAGCCGATGAAGCGTTCATGAGTGCCCAGGGGTGCCCGGTGGATGCAAATGGGTATTTCCGGTTCATTGTTGTTGTTCATGTACTTCAGGTTGAAGCGCAGGGGTTGGGCGAAGTCCACCTGGTTGGTGGCCAGGGTGAACTCACGGCCGATGGCTGACCATACCTGCACATCGATCTTCGGTCCGTAGAAAGCGGCTTCATCGGCCACCTCGATATACGGGATACCGGAACTGATCAACACCCGCCTGACCATATCTTCGGTCTTCTTCCATAGCTCAGGGGCGTCCACATATTTCTGCCCGAGTTTTTCCGGTGCATGGGTGCTGAAGCGCATCACATACTTATCGATCCCGAAGATCTCAAAGTAACGCAGGTACATATCATTGACCGCCCTGAACTCTGATTCAAATTGCTCTTCGGTACAATATATATGTGCATCGTTCATCTGCAGACTGCGCACCCGCATGAGCCCGAACAGCTCGCCGCTCTGCTCATAGCGGTAACAGGTGCCGTACTCTGCCAGACGCAGCGGCAGGTCCTTGTAGCTTCTTGGAACAGCGTCGAAGATCTTGTGGTGGTGCGGACAGTTCATCGCCTTGAGGTAATACTTCTGTCCGTCGATGTCCATAGCCGGGAACATACTGTCTTCGTAATACGGCAGGTGCCCGCTTTTCAGATACATGCTTTCTTTGGCAATGTGCGGCGACTTCACCCTGCTGTATCCTGCTTTCTGCTCCGACTTTTTGGCCAGTTTCTCCAGCTGTTCTATCATGACCCCACCATTGGGTAACCACAGTGGCAGACCGGGCCCTACGTCATCATCGAAAGTGAAGATCTCCAGTTCCTTACCGATCTTCCGGTGGTCGCGTTTCTTTGCTTCCTCCATCATGGTCAGGTACTCATCCAGCTCAGACTGCTTCGGGAAGGTCACCCCATAGATGCGGGTCAGCATCGGGTTCTTCTCACTTCCCCTCCAGTAAGCCCCGGCAATATTGGTCAGCTTGATGGCCTTGATGAAACCGGTGTCGGGTATATGCGGACCACGGCAGAGGTCGGTGAAATTGCCCTGTTCATAAAAGGTGATCTTGCCATCTTCCAGTTCGCTGATGAGCTCCAGCTTGTACTGATCGCCCTTTTCGGTGAAGTAGGAAATGGCATCGGCTTTCGATACCTCTTTCCGGATATAGGGATTCTTCTGCGAAGCCAGCTCCTTCATCTTCTTCTCCACAGCCACGAGGTCTTCGGCAGAAATGGTCTTACCACCCAGATCGATATCGTAATAGAATCCGTTATCGACCGGCGGACCTATACCAAATTTCACACCCGGGTAGAGGCTTTCCAGTGCCTCTGCCATCAGGTGTGCAGAAGAGTGCCAGAAGGTGTTCTTCCCGTCTTTATCGTCCCATGTGAGCAGCTGGAGCGTAGCATCTTCGTTGATGGGCCGGGAAGCATCCCAGACCTGTCCGTTCACTTTTGCGCTCAGCACCTTGCGGGCAAGTCCGTCGCTGATGGACTTCGCAATGTCCATAGCACTGACACCGGCTTCATACTGCCGCTCTGCTCCATCGGGAAATGTGATCCTGATCATGTATTAATTACCGTTTATCTGTCTGATTAGTTCGTTGCACTCAGCTTCTGTCTCTTCATCGACCCCGAGGGTGATGGCCTGCTGAAAATAGGCAACTGCTTCCTTATTGTGCCCCAGTTTCATGGAACACAGGCCTTTGCCATAGTGTGCATAGGCTTTGGCGGGCGATTGTTTGATGGCCATATCAAAGTACCTGTCGGCCTTGACAATGGAATCGACACCAAAATAAATAGTGGCCAGATTGTACAGAGCATCTGCATCCTGCGGGTCTTTGATGACCATCTGCCGGTAGTATTCAATAGCTTCTGCCAGATTTCCCTTATCCTGAAAATATTTGGCTTTGGCATATTCCGCCTCCCGGCTGCTGTCGCTCACGGCGATAGCGTTGTCAAAATAATTGACCGCCAGTGGATCGCCCTTATCGGCATACAGCAAGCCCAGCTGGAGCCATGCATCGTAGTAATCCGGATCAACCTCCGTGCAGGTCTGGAAACTGGAGATGGCTTTGGTGGTGTCTCCCCATTCCTTGAAAACCAGCCCCTTGTAAAAATAGGCCGGAGCATTTTGAATATCCTGTTTGAGTATCTCATTGAGCAGATCGATGGACTGCGGATATTTTGGTTGGGGAAGGAGGAAATAATCGACCGCAAGAGAAAACATGATATCCGGATTTCCCGGAATGCGCAGTTGATAATTCTCCAGCATTTCAACGGCCTTACTGACTTCGTTCATATCGAACAGACAGTCTGACCATCCCAGCACGTAGGTAGCATTATTGGAATCAAGTTCGAAAGCCCTGGCATAATCTGCCTCGGCATACTTCAGGTTGCCGAAGTCATAATAAGCATTACCGCGGCTGTAGAACAGTCCGGCGTTGGAAGGTGCATTCCTGATCTGTTCTGATAAGCTGGCGATCTCCGGGGTCAGTTGTTCAATGGCCGACAGGGTGTCCTGATCAGTACTCTCCGAGGCAAACCATCCCTGCCTGTCTGCAAGGAGATAAGCCACGATCAGGGCGGCAACCACCAGTACAGAGAACAGTATGACCCGCGGGTTCTTAAACATGGCGCAAAGGTACGGATAAAGCCGATTTCAAGTCATGAACGACAAGGCTTCCTTTCGTGTTGTAGCTTTGCAGCCAAATTGGAAAAATGAACGGCAGACTTGTATTACTTTTTGCAGGACTTTTATTGTTGCTGAGCTATGGCCTGCAGATGGGAGGAAAACTGGTTTCTGAGGGAAAACAGGAAGTAGTATCTGAAGCATCGGAACCGGCAGCATCCCTGGCTTTTCCGGAGGAAGTACACCTGAAAAATGTCAGACAACTGACTTTTGGCGGCGATAATGCAGAGGCTTACTGGAGTTTTGATGACCAGATGTTGTCGTTCCAGTACCGCAACCTGTCTGAAGGGCTGGACTGTGATCAGATCTATTGGGCAGATGCTCATGGCAAGACCTTCGCACCGCACATGATCAGCAATGGAAAAGGAAGAACCACCTGTGCCTTTTTCCTGCCTGACAACAAGCATGTACTGTATGCTTCCACCTTTGCTACCGCAGATTCCTGCCTGCATGATCCGGACAGGAGTCATGGCTACCTGTGGGGTGTTTATCCGAGTTATGAGATCTATGTGAGCGACCTGGAAGGAAATATTGTCAGCCAGCTGACTGACAACAACTATTATGATGCAGAGGCGACCGTATCTCCCAAAGGAGATAAGATCGTTTTCACCAGCGACCGCAGCGGAGATCTGGAACTTTGGACCATGAACCTGGATGGCAGCGACCTGAAGCAGATCACCAGTGACCTGGGATATGACGGTGGAGCCTTCTTTTCGCCCGACGGATCGAAGATCGTGTTCCGGGCCAGCAGACCGTCTACTCCCGAAGCAAAAAAAGAATACAAAGACCTGCTGAAAACAGGATATGTGCGTCCGAATGAGATGGAATTGTTCATCTGCAATGCCGATGGTTCAGACCTTCGTCAGATCACTCATCTGGGAGGCGCCAACTGGGCACCTTTCTTTCATCCATCCGGGAACAAGATCATCTTCTCTTCCAACCACATGACCAAGCGCATTCCATTCAACCTCTTCATGATCAATGTGGATGGCACAGGGCTGGAACAGATCACCTACGATGAAGTGTTCGACAGCTTTGCCATGTTCAGCAATGATGGCAAAAAGATCGTGTTCGGATCCAACAGAAATAACCATGGCACCCGTGATACCAACCTGTTCATGGCCGACTGGGAAGACTAGGGAAAGGTTGTTGGTTTTTAGTTATTGGTTATTGGCAGTTGCTTAATAGTTGACGTAGTGAGTTATTCGTTGAATGCAGCACGGATCGGGTCCATACCTGAGGTCCATGTATCTTGCATGTCCTTTTTCACTACTGACTACTGACTACTGACTACTGACTACTGACTACTGACTACTGACTACTGACTACT
>ERZ795053.174-NODE-174-length-80097-cov-9.607731_pt1 | contig 80097 bp, 52 predicted proteins | sample MGYA00375137_ERZ795053 | MGnify/ENA primary metagenome ERZ795053 (study PRJEB30182, sample SAMN05720284) | activated sludge metagenome | isolation source: Anaerobic digester | place: Hong Kong | collected 2014-12-17 ...
AGGTGACAGGGTGTTCAGGTATTTAGGTATTCAGGTAGCCTGGAAGCACCAGATCACCTAAACACGAAAGCACCAAAACACCTAAAAACCTAAACACCTAAACACCTAAACACCTGAAAATTACACTGAAGGATTTTTTGCCGGTGACACATGAGTGATTTGGTCGGCCAACAGGTCTCCCATTATCAAATTAAAGCGTTCCTCGGTCAGGGGCGCATTGGCACGGTGTATCAGGCCGTGGACCTGGATGATCTGTCGCTGGTGGCCATTAAGGTCATCTATCTGCACCTCACCCAAGAGCCAGACCTGCGCCGCCGCTTTTTGCAGGAAATCAAGGCCGTCCCCCGGCTCGACCATCCCTCCATCGCCAAAGTGTACGAAGCGGGCGTGGATACCCAGCGCGATATTTTGTATCTGGCGATGGAGTACATTCCCGGCCGCAACCTCACCTCTTACCTGCGCCAGTTGGCCTTTAAGGACCAAAAACTGGGCGTCGACGAGGCGCTGATCATCGGCGCCCAACTAGCCGAGGCCCTGGGTTACGCGCACCAAAAAGGACTGCTGCATCAGGACATTCGCCCCAGCGTGGTGCTGTTCGATCCCAAAGACCGCCCCGAAGAATCGGGCAAGCTGCCCGGCCGGGCGATCATCAGCGATTTTGCCCTGGAGACCATTCTGGAGGTGGAGACGGAGCCGTTTGCGCCGTCGCTGCCCTATTCATCGCCGGAGTTTTTTCTGGGCAAAGCGCGCGACGGCCGTTCCGACATCTATTCCCTCGGCGTTCTCCTTTACCAACTGGTCACCGGGCGGCTCCCATTCGAGGTCAGCATCTTCGCCGAAGCTGCCCGCCAGCATCCCTACCAGGACCCGCCGTCGCCCCAGGAAATAAGGCCCGACGTGCTGCCAGTGGTCAGCGCCGCCATCATGAAGGCCATGGCCAAAAAGCCAGAAAACCGCTACCAGACCGGCGCAGAGATGGCCGACGCCCTGCGCCAGATCGTCGCTCGGCTGCCGGAGCGTCTGGCCGCGGCCCAGGTCGAAGTGGAAATCCGCGAGGCCAAAACAGAATACGAACTGCCAGAGCAAATTGCCATTCGGGATGGCTCCTGGTCGGCCGATGAAGATCGGGTCACCATCACCAAAGACATGCCCCACAGCCTGAACCGGCAGGTAATCACCGTGGGGCGCGGCGAAAGCAACGACATTGTGCTGCCCTCGACCACCGTCACCCGCCAGCACGCCCAACTGGAGCGCACGGCCGAAGGCTGGCAGGTCCGTGACCTGGGCAGCCAGAACGGCACGTTTTTGGACGGCAAACCGCTGCTGCCGGACATCCCAGAGCCGTGGGACAGCCGTCAAGCGCTGCGCATTGGCTCCTATTTTTTGCATTTGCAGTTGGGCAAGGAGTATGGCTTTCAGGCCGTGCCCTTCGCTGCCTCTGTCACGCCCACCGAGATGAACGTGACGCCAGGCCGGCGGCAGGATTTGCAGGTGACGGTGATGAATCAGGGCACGGCCGTTGACGAATACATCTTTGAAGTGGAGCGGCTGCCCGAATCGTGGGTCACGCTGCCCGCCGATCCGCTGCGCCTGCGCCCCAACGACCGCGCCACAGTGGTCCTGACCGTGCAGCCGCCCTTCAAGCCGGACATTCCGGTAGGCCGCAACCGCTACCTGCTGATCGTGCGCTCCAAAAATCGGGAAGAAGATCGCATCACCATCCCCGGCATCTTCGAGGTGCTGCCGCCTGAGGAAAGTTTTGCCGTTTCCCTGACGCCGGTGCGCCTGTTGGGGCAGGGCGACTGCGAGATCGCCATTCGCAGCCAGGGTTTTAAGGAGCGCATCTACACCATCACCGGTGAAAATAAGGACGAGCAGTTCCGCTTTGCTCTATGGCGGCCGTTGGAAACAGACCAGGCTGCCGGCAAAGCCAAATCTGCTGCGACCAGCCCGTCAATCCGCCAGCGTTTTCCGGCGCTTGGCCGCATTCCGGCCGTCAGCCGGATCTTAAATGCGCCGCGCCGGGCCTTGATGCGCCTGGACAATGCCCCGCGCCAAATGGTCAGCCAGGTCAGTCCTGGATTGGGCAGCGTGATGCCGCAGACCCATCTGGCCCAGCAGGCCGGCCAGGTGGCCTCCGACGGCGCGCAGCGCAGCGCCCCGCCGCCCGACCGCCGCTCTTTTGAGAAGATTGATTTTCCCGATGAGTTTGTGGCTCAGGTGGCTGTGCCGGCTGGGACAGAAGAGGTGGTGCGGGTGGCCGTGCGGCCGCGCAAACGGCCGTTCTGGTCCACGCAAAACGAGACACGGCCGTTCACCTTCCAGGTTGCCACGTCTGGCCAAAAACCACAAACTGTGACCGGCCAGTTGGAAGTAAAACCGCGCATCCGCTCCCGCCTGTGGCCGGTGGTGCTGCTGTTCTTGCTGGTAGGACTCTGTTTGGGCGGTACAGTGGCCTATCTGACGCTGGTTAACCGCACCCTGGCTCTGGCGCTCACCGCGCCCGGCGACCTGGACGGCGACGGTTTGGGCAACTCGGCCGAAGTGTATGTCTATGGCACGAATCCGCGTGACCCGGATAGTGACAATGATGGGCTGGCCGACGGCCGTGAAATCGAATTGGGCACCAATCCCAACCTGGCCGACACCGATGGCGACGGCCTGAACGACGCCGCCGAACTGCGTTATCAGACCGATCCCCTCGTCGCCGATACCGATGGCGACCGGGTAGCCGACGGGTTGGAGGTGTATCGTTTTTGCTCCAACCCCTTGCAGCCGGACGCGCCGTTAAGCTGCACGCCAACGCCCGCGCCAACGCCCACTTTTACGCCGCGCCCCACCAGCACGCCGACCCCGCCGCCGACGGCCACGCCTGCTTCGTTTACCGAGACCCTGTTGAGCCAGGCGCTGGAGGACGGGCACGTGGTGCAGGATACCAGCCTGGGATGGGCGGCCGTCAGCAGCAGCCCGCAGATCCAGGTGGGCGAGGGCGATACGGGCACGCAGCAGTACAAAGGCTTTTTGAGTTTTGACACGTCGGGTATACCGGATACGGCCGTTATTCGTTCCGCGCGTCTACGCCTGCTGCGCGCCGACGCCGCCGGTTCGCCCTACAAACTGGGCGTGATCTACGTCGATGTTGGCCCGGAGCGCGGCTTTAACAATAATTGGGCGCTGGAAAACGAGGATTTTCTGGCGGGCGCGGCCGTGGTGAACGCCGGCATCCTCAGCGCCACCGGCGCCACCGGCGATTGGGCCGAAATGCTGTTATCGTCGGACGCCTTGCGCGCGCTGAACCTGCAAGGCGCGTCCCAATTCCGTCTCTACTTCACCCTGCCCAACGACAAAGACGGCACGCCAGATTGGCTGCGCTTTTACAGTGGCGACAGTGATCAATCGGGCACACAGCCGCAGCTCGTGGTGGATTATGCCGTGCCGTAAGGCGCGCGGCTGAAAGGCCAAAATTAACAGCCAATAAAGCTGGCTTAAGGATGATGCTACGCGATTTCTGGTAAAGTATTTGTGATAACCTGAAAATAACTGGCAAACACGATTCACATCACCAGGCGACTGACGCAATGAAACAATTTATCGGTACACAAATCAGACATTACCAGGTGGAAGCCCTGCTGGGAGAAGGCGGCATGGGCGTGGTTTACCGTGCTTATGATCTCAAGCTGGATCGCCCGGTAGCCATCAAAATTATGCTGGATAGTCTGGTCAATAAGCCCCAATTTCGGCAGCGATTTCTGCAGGAAGCGGCGGCTATCCAGCAGTTCAATACGCCCTCGATTGTCAAAATCTATGATACCGGTGAAGTGGAAGGAGCGCCGTTCATCGTCATGGAGTACGTCGAGGGCGGCAGCCTGATCGATTACCTGAAGCAGCTGCATTGGTCTGGGCGTAAGCTGCCGTTGGAGGAAACGATTGCGTTGGGTTCTCAGGTGGCTGATGGGCTGGCCTATGCCCACCAACGCGGCCTGATCCACCGCGACATCAAACCCGGCAACATCCTGCTGCGCCTGCGTGAGGGCGACGGCCGTCATCCCCGTCAGGCGGTTATCATCGATTTTGGCCTGGCCGTCACCATCAAGGAAGGGGACGAGGTAGCGACTAACCCGTTCATGGGGTCGCTGGCCTATATGTCGCCTGAGCAGTGCGAAAATTTGCCGCTAGACGGCCGTTCCGACATTTACTCCCTGGGCATCATGCTCTACCAGCTCACCACCGGTCAGCTTCCCTTCCAGATCAACGCCCCGGTCGACATTGTCAAGCACATTCAGGAGCCGCCGCTGCCACCGCGCCTGCTGAATCCCGAGCTGCCGGAAATCATCGACGGCATCATCCTGAAGGCGATGGCCAAAAAGGCCAGTGAGCGCTATCAAACGGCTGCGGAGATGGCCTATGCCCTGCGCCAGAGCTTGACCGACACGGAGCTACTCACGGCCGTGCCCGGCGACGGCCGTAACGTCGTCACTCAATGGCTGGACAGCAAGTGGGTCGCTGAAGTTACTGTCGAAGACCGCGTGGACGTGCACCAGACCTGGACCTCGTCGGGCAAGTACCGGCTTTTTGTCGTCCACCAGTGGGAAGAGTCGCAAATTCACGATCTGGACAAAGAGGCCATCGTGATTGGCCGCGCCGTTGACAGCGACGTTGTGCTGAGCGACCGCAGCGTCTCCGGGCAGCACGCTCGCCTGACGCGCACGCCGACCGGCTGGCAGATTGAAGACCTGGGCAGCACCAACGGCACTGTTTTGGGGGGACGGCCGTTAGAATACGACACCCCGCTGGATTGGGCCTCTTACGAAACCGTGCGCATCGGCCCCTATTTCTTGCGCTGGCAGCCTTTTAGCGAGCAGCGCAAAGAGCGCGAAGCGGCGGCCACGCTGGCGGCGCTGGCGCTGGCTGCCGGAACAGCGAATTTGCGTGACGAACCGCCGGCTGCTGCTGCCGCCAACGGCCGTGCCGGGACCGGTGTGGCGTTGGCGGCGGGGGCTGCCCTGGCCGGGGCGGCCGTTGTGGCCGGCGCGCCGGAGGCAGAATTTACAACCGGCGAGGTGTTGGGCATTGCCGTGATGCCCAACCAGATGGAGCTGGAGCCGGGCGCTGAGCTGCCGCTGGAAATTGCCGTGACCAATCGGGACGTGACGGTGAAGGAAGTGACGCTGCGCCTGGAGTTAAACGGCCGTTCCCTCGGTTGGATTTCCCTCAACCAGACCGAGATCAAGCTGCTGCCCGAAGAAACCAAAACCGTCGAAGCCCTGGTCACCTACACGTTTGAGCAGGACCTGCTTTCCGGCACGCATACCGTGCGGGTTATCGCCACCACCGACAAAGGCGAGGTGGAAATCGCCCCGGTGCAGTTTGTTTTGCCGGAACGAGAAGATTTCACGCTCGATTTGCATCCCAGCAATTTGCAAGAAAAAGTCACCTGCCGCCTGACAATTGCCGATCACAGCAATTTTCCCAACGAATACACCGTGATGGGGCTGGACGACAGCGACGCGCTCCTGTTTGATTTTAACGAACCGCAAAATGCCATTCTGGCCGATTTTAGCGAGGACCGGCAGAAGTTGAAGGTGGCTCCGGGCCAGGAAGCCTACCTGGGCTTTTCGCTGCGGCCGCGCAAACGGCCGTGGTTCGCCCAAAACAAAGTCCTGCCGTTCAAAATCCGCGTCCGCACCGAAAAATCAGACTGGCACTCGCTGACCGGACAGGTGGAAATCCGGCCGCGTATTTCGCGGCGGGTGCTGTTGTTCTTTTTGCTCTTCTTGCTGCTGATTGGCGGCGCCGGGTACCTGGCCTTTTTGCAGATCGAGCAGGCCCAGGCGGAGCGCGTGCAGGAACTGCAAGCCATCGCCGACAAAGCCAACCAGGATGCGGCCGCGGCCCAGGCGCGCGCCGCCGAAGCCCAGCAGCGCCTGGACGAAGCGCGCGCCGCCGGGGCCACCCCGGAAGAATTGGCCGCCTTGCAAGCCCAGGCGGACGCCGCCGCTCAGGAGGCCGCCGCTCTGGGTCAGGCCGCCGCGGCCGCTTCTGGCGATGCCGCCGCCGCTGCTGCCGATGCCAACGTAACCCCGGCAGGCACGGCCGTTGCCGCTGCTCCCGCCGCAACACCCACCATCGCCCCCACGGCGGTTCCCAACCAGCCGCCCACAGACATAACCCTTAGCGTCTCTTCGTTTGACGAAAATGTGCCCATCGGCACGGTGATTGGCACGTTTACGGCCGTTGATCCGGACGTTGCCCTGGCCCCTGGCGGCACGGTCACCCAAAAACCGCGTGTCCTGTACCGGCGGCAGCAGGCCGGCGCGTTCAGCTTCAGCCTGGTTTCCGGCAGCGGCAGCACCGATAACAGCCTGTTCACCATCGATGGCAGCGATCTGAAAACGGCAGCCGACATCGATTACGAAACCAAAGCCCAGCTCAGCATCCGCGTGGAGGTCGACGACGGCGCGGGCGGCACGTTCCAAAAGAGCTTTACCCTCAGCGTGGGCAATCTGGCCGACGTACCCGAATTGTCTGTGGCCAACGTGACGGTCTCGGAGACGGCCGGCAAAGCGGTGGTGACGGTGTCGGTAGCCGACGACAACGGCGACGAAGCCTCGGTGGATTATGACGTGACCGCCGGCACGGCGAAAGACGGCGTCGATTACACGGCCGTTTCCGGCACGCTCACCTGGGACAAAGGCGACACCGACCCGCAGAAAATTGAAATCCCCATCCTCAACAACGAACGGGATGAACCGGATCGCTCCTTTTCTGTCGTCCTGTCTAATCCCAAAAAGGCCACGTTGGGCGGCAGCACGGCCGTTGTCACCATCACCGACGACGACGCCCCGCCCACGTTAACCATCGCCGACCTGAGCGTGTCGGAATCGGTTGTCGGCGGCAAAGTGACCATCAGCGTGGTGATGCAGGGCAGCAGCAGCCAGGACGTGGCGGTGAATTATGCTACGGCTAACGGCACGGCCGTGGCCGGTCAAGATTACACCGCCGCCACCGGTTCCCTCTCCTGGCCGGCCGGGCAAACCGGCGCGCGCTCCTTCGAAGTGGCCATCACCCAGGACGTGATCGATGAGCCAGACGAAACCTTTACCGTTAATCTGACCAACGTGCAGGGCGCAACCCTGACGGCCGAAAAAGGCACCATTACTATTTCCGACGATGACGCTCAACCCCGCGTCGTCGTCGGCGACGCCATCGTCTCGGAGGATGCCGGCTCGGTCACCGTGGCCATCACCATGACCGGGGCCACCAGCGAAGACGCCTGGGTCGATCTGACCACGCAAAATGGTACGCTGGAAACCAATGCGGCCACCGGCGACGGCGCGTTGCGCGATTTTGATCACCAGACGGCCAGTCTGACCTGGGCCGCAGGCACCTCAGGCGCCAAACAATTCACCGTCACCATCCTCGACGACACGGTGGATGAAGGCGATGACGCTACTCAGCCGGAACTCTTCGGCGTGGTTATTTTTTCCAATGCGCCCAGCATTCTGGTGCAGGACAACGCCGGGACAGTGCAGATTTTTGATAACGACGCGCCGCCTGTGGTGCGGATTGTGCCGGCCAATCCGGCCACGGTGGAGGAAAACGCCGGAATCATCACCATCAATGCCGAGATGACCGGGCAAAGCAGCCGCACAGTGACTAGCAGTTATTCGTTGGCGGAAGGCTCGGCTACCCTGGGCGAAGATTTTGCCGCGGTGGACGCTCAGCTTCAGGTGACCTGGGCGCCTTACGAAACCGGGCAGAAGCCCATCCAGATTTCCATTATCGACGACCGGGTAGACGAAAATGAGTCAATCACCGACGTGGTGCAGGCGGTGGAAGATTTTACCGTGCGCCTGGCCGCGCCGACGGCCGCAACCCTGGGCACACCGGCGGAAACGGCCGTTTCCATCCGCGACAACGATCAGGCCGGCGTGACCATCGGCGCGCCCACACCAACCTCCATCCAGGAAGACCCAACCGCCACGACGGCCAACCGCACGGCCAGCTATTCTGTGCGCCTGGCCAGCCGTCCCCTGGCCGACGTTTCTTTTACCTATAGCATTTCTTCGACAGTGCCCGAAATTTCTCCGCCGCATACCCAGTGCAGCGTGGTCAATACCACGCCGCTGGTCTTTACGCCCAACAACTGGAGCACCAACCAGACCGTCAGCGTGCGGGCCATCGACGAAGCCTACAACGATCAGGGCGGCACCTGCCGCATCGTGCTCTCTCCCGATACGACCGATCCGTTGTACACCCAGTTTCCTGACCTGGCCGGCGCGTCGGTGACCGTTGTGAATGATGACGACCCACAGATTTTGCTGGGGCCGACCGGCGGCTTGCTGTTCGAATCGCCCATCTCTGGCACGACCAGCCTGAGCTATACCGTGCGGCTGTCGACGACGCCGCTGAATACGGTTTCGGTGCGCGTAGACCCCAACGACGATTTGCAGATTGGGGGCTCGATGGTCACCCTGGGCGCGCCGGGCGTGCCGTTGACGCTGACGTTCCCCGGCAATACCACCACCATCTCCCAGACCGTCTACGTGCAGGCGGTGGACAACAACATCGACGAGACGCAGGAGCCGCATCCGGGTGTGATTGTCCACACCGGCAGCGGCGGCGATTACCAGGGATTAACTGTTGATAACACCGTCGACATCGTTGACAACGACGTGGCCGAAATCCGCCTTGGCCCGTTGTCGCGCACGGTAATCAGCGAAACCGTGGGCGTGCCGGATCATTCGGCGACCTTTACCACGACTTTGGGCAGCCGCCCGGTGAATGACGTGACGCTGAATTTTGCCGCCAGCAATGGGCAGTGCACGGTCAGCCCGGCCAGCACGACGATCTCCGCGGCTTCGACGACGGATTGGAGCACGGTGCGCACGGTGACGATCACGGCCGTTAACGATGCCATCGACGACGGCGACCAGCCGTGCACGGCCGTTTTCACCGTCACCACCAGTGACCCGGCTTACCAGGTCAATCCGCCAGACTACACGGTGACGGTCGCCGACGACGATCAGGCCGGTTACATCGTCACTGCGCAAAACACCGTGCTCACCGACACGACCGGTCTGAATACGATTTCCTTCCAGGTCTTTTTGACCAGCGAGCCAGAAGCCGACGTACAGCTCACGTTTTCCAGCAGCAATTCGGCCTGTTCGGCCAGCACGCCGCAGCCGCTAACGGCCGCTAACTATGCTTCTGGCGTGTTCGTCACGCTAACGGCCGTGCCCAACGACATCGCCGACGCCAACAAAACCTGCATCTTCACCGCAGCCGTTGCCACCACCGATGCCAACTATGCCGCCTTGCTGCCTAATTCGGTCACGGTCACTGTTCTCAACGACGACGTGGCCGGTTATGCCTATACCCCAACCGCTCTCACGTTAACCGATACGAGCGGGCAGAACAGCGGCAGCTTTGTCGCCACCCTCACCAGTGAACCGCTGGCCGCCGTGGACCTGACCTTCTCCAGCAGCGATCCGTTATGCCAGCCGCCGACCGGCGCCGTATCGTTGACGCCGGCCAACTGGCAGACGGGCGTCACCGTGAGTGTGACGACGCCTGCGGACAATATCGACCAGGGCGTGGCCGCGCGCGCCTGCACGCTGTCGGTGGCGGTCGCCACCACCGACGCCACCTATGGAGCCATCACCCCGCCGACTCTGCCGGTGACGGTGAATAATGATGACGTGGCCGGTTTTGCCGTCAGCCCCACGGCATTGATCGTTACGGACACGATTGGCAGCAATACGGCCGTTTTCACCCTGCGCCTCACTAGCCAGCCAACGGTTAACGTCAACGTCACCCTGGCCAGCAACATCGCCGCCTGCACGGTCTCCACACCGGCGGCCCTGACGGCTGCCAATTGGGCGACTGGCGTCAGTGTCACGGTAACGGCCGTGACCGACAATATCGACAATCCCGACCGCACCTGCCTGATCAACGCGCTGGCCATCACCGGCGACCCGCTGTATGTGGGCCTGGGCACAACGGCCGTGCCCCAGGTGACCACCACCGTGCGCAATGACGACCAGGTGGCCATTGTCATGAGCACCGACGTGCTCTCGGTGGTGGACACGACTGGGCAGAACACCGCCTCCTTCACCATGCGGCTGGCCAGCGAACCCACCGGCCCGGTGACGATTCCGCTGGTCAGTGACAACGCGGCGTGTAGCGTGCCGTCGCCCCAGGTTATCCCGGCGGCGAGCTGGCAAACGGGCGTCAGTGTCACGGTAACGGCCGTGGCCGACGACATCGACCAGGGCGCGGACCGCGTTTGCAACATAACCGGCGGTGATCCTTCTAGCCCGGACGTCAATTACAACGCCCTTGGCCCCGGCGACGTGCCCGGTATTCGTGTCGACGTCGTCAACGATGACACCGCCGGTTTCCAGGTCAGCCCGACCAGCCTGACCATCACTGACACAATCGGGTTGAATTCGGCTACGTTCACCCTGTCGCTAACCGCGCAGCCGGCGGCGAACATGACGGTGACTTACACCAGCAGCAACCCGGCGTGCAGCCTCAGCGCCATTCCGGTATTTACCACGTCCAACTGGTCCACGCCGGTCACAGTGACGGTGAGCACGGCGGCCAATGACGTTGTCGGGACCAATCAGACTTGCAGCCTGACGGCCATCGTTTCCACGACCGATGAGGTGTATGCGGCGCTGACGCCAACGGCCGTATCCGTCACCGTCATCAACGACGACGTGGCCGGTATCAACCGCACCAACCCGGTTCCCCAAACCATCAGCGAGACGGTGACCGCGCCCAACCATACGGCGACGTTTACCGTGACGCTCAGCAGCCAGCCCACCGGCGACGTGCAAATTCCGCTGGCCGCCGCCAGCGCCAACAACGTGTGCAGCGTCAGCGGCAATGGGCCGGGCGGCAACTCGGTGATTCTTACGCCGACTTCCTGGCAAACCGGCGTCTTGGTGACCATCACGGCGACGGTAAACAATACGGCCGACCCCAACCAACCCTGCACTATTTCCCTGGGACCGGTGGCCAACAATCCATCCCAACCAGCCGAGTATCGCGGCCTCAGCGGCACATCGGCGCAGGTTCAGGTCTTAAATGATGATTAGGCTTCGCGCATGCCGGTCGGGTTGGACCCGGCTTCGAAACGTGGTGATCGTCGTTTGGGCGCTGCTGGCAACGGCCGTGGTCCAGGCGCAATCGACAGCGCAGGTGACGGTGGTCGACGCGATCACGGCGCCGGCGCAGGACAGCCTGCGGGCAGACGTGTACTTTACGCTGCAAGACGAGGTGGGACGGCCGTATTCCGCCGCCGAGATCGAGTCGGCCAGTGTGCTGTTGGAAGACGGCCGTCAATTTCCCGCCGCCATCACCAAACCGCCTTACTACATCGCCCTGGTCATCGACGCCAGCGGCAGCATGCGCGCCGCTCTGCCGGAAGTCCAGGCCGCCGCCAGGGAGCTGGTGACGGCCGCCCCGCCAGAAACCAATTTTGCCGTCATCCGCTTCGATGAAACCATCAGCCTGGTGCAGCCGTTTACCAACGATCAGACCCAGGTGCTCAACGCCATCGGCAACATCACCGCGGCCGACAGCGGCACCTGCCTGTACGACGTGGCCTACACCGCCCTGCAATCGTTGGAAGATGTGTCCGGCACAACGCCGCGCCGGGCGATGGTCATTTTTAGCGACGGCCGTGACGAAGTGCGCCAGGGCGCGGGCGACGCGTGCAGCAGCTACACCTACGATCAACTGTTGGCTTTTGCCACCAAACGGGCAGTTCCCGTGCCCATCCATGCCGTAGGTCTGGCCGCGCCGCGCCAGTCGGTAGACACGTCGACCCTCAGCCAACTGGCCGCCGATACCGGCGGCGTGGCCGTCACCAATGGCCTGGCCGGCCTGAACGAGCTGATCACGGCCGTCACATCAGAAATCGACAGCCAATGGCTGGCCCAGGCCGAGCTGAAACCCGGTCCCGGTTACCAGCGCGCCGCCCTGTTGCTCACCCTGGCCGATGGCCAGAAGCCCCTGGGCGGCTCGTTTGGGCTGAACTCCGGGCAGGATTATCGCGAACGGCGCGGCGCGCCGGCCGTCGACATCGGCAACTTTCGCTACGACGCCGACGCCGACGTGTTCCAGTTCGACGTGGCCCTGAGCAATCTGCCGGACGTGGGCAGCCTGCAAATCGAAACGCTGGACCGAGAAACCAACGTGCAGCTAGACCTGACCATCCTGCAGTCGCCCAGTGCGGTGCCGACCGTGTACCTCCAGACCGACGCGCTGGAAGCGGGCGGGCAGTACGTGGTGAAGGTCACGCCGCGCCGCCAGTCTGGCGAAGTGGTGCGCGCAGCCTCCGGCGCGCCGCTGACGGCCGAATACCCGTTTGGCTACCAGCCAGCCCAGCCATTGCAATTGGCTCTGGCGGGCGTGCAGGCCGTCGACCGGGCGGCCAGTCTGAATGTGCGCGCCCTGCGTCTGGAGGACGACAACCCGACGCTGCGGGTGCAGGTGCAGATGGCCAATGGCGCGGCCGTGGCCGGGTTAAACGGCCGTTTGCTGGACCGGGCCACGAACCAGGAAGTCGCCAGTTTCCCGCTGGTGGTGGACGAAAACGGTACGGCCGTTGCCCCGCTGCAAGCGCCCGGTGGCGAGTACACCCTGGTTGTGGACGCGGTGGACCAGAGCGGCGCGCCCCTGGCCACCGCCCGCTACGACTTCACCTACATCCCGCCGGACAACCAGGTGGTGCAGACGGGCCGCGCCGTGCGCACCAATCCGCTGCTGCTGGCTCTGTTGATTGGGCTGCTGGCGTTTGGTCTGGTTGGCGGCTGGCGCGGCGGGTTGACGCTTGGCCGGCGGCAGGGGCGGCGGCTGTTGATTCCCGGCTTAAATTTCCACCAGTTGGCGGCGGCAGAAGCGCCGGTGGAAGATGGTTTGCCCGACCCGGTGGTCCTGACGCTGATCAGTTCGCCGGATACGGCCGTTTCCAGCACCGGCCAGTGGGAAATCACCCGCTTCCCGTTCATCATCGGCCGCGAGAACGCCGACCTGACCATTGCCGGTGACCGGCACGTTTCGCGGCAGCACGCCCGCCTGAGCTTTGAGGGGAACGATTTCTTCATCGAAGACCTGGGCAGCAGCAACGGCACGCACGTCAACGAAACCAAAATTGCCGCTCATGAACCCATCCCTTTGCGTACCGACCGGGATTCGCGCATCCAGATTGGCCGGACGACGATTTTTAACTTTCACGTCGTCACGCCGGTCTCCGAGCCGGAGGCGGCGGGTGTAACGGCCGTCACCCAGAACGGAACAGCCTGATGACAAACGCGCCTAATTTAGCCGTAGATTTGAGCTTTCAGCATTTGCAGTTGGAACTGGCCCGGCTGGATATTTTGCTGCACCGGCAGATCCAGCGCTTCCAGCAGTCGCAGACGCCGCCGGAGAGCGACGCGCCGCTGAGCCTGTATCACCTGTCGGCCAACCAGGCGTTTGCCTTGCTGCAACGGCCGTTTGGCCACGGCCCGGTCGAACTGGAGGCCGCCGACAGTGCGCCTTACGCCGCCGCCCTGGCAGAGGTCGAGGGCCAGATCGCCGCCCTGGTAACCCACGCCGAAGAAATCGGCGAGCCGCTGCGCCTCTATCGGCTGGCGACACTGCTGGGATTAAATCGTTTTGCCCTGGACGCCTTCCTGATCAGTCTGGCGCCGCAGGTTGATGCGCGCTATGGCAAGGTCTACGCCTTTTTGCAGGACGATCTGACCCGCAAACGGCCGTCGCTCGGTCTGGTCCTCGATTTGTTGTGCGATCCGCAGCCGGGCCGGCTGCTGCACCTGGCCTATTTCCGCGACGACGCGCCGCTGCTGCGCCAACGGCTTATCAGACTGGAGGCAGAACCGGGCAACCACCGCCCACCGCCGGTGGAAATGGGGCTTTTCCCGGACGCAGCGCTGGTGAACTGGGTGTTGTTGGGCCAGTATCAGCCGCCTGCCGTGCTACAAGAGCATCTGCAATTTGTGGCCCGACCTACGCCGGATTTGCGTTTGCTGCCGCCTAAAACCATCGCTGCGCTCACCCCACTGGCGGCCCAGGACGATTTCTTGCTGCTGTTTGGCCGGGATGAATTGGCCCAGGAGACGGCGGCTCATCTGCTGGCGCAGCGGCGGCAACGGCCGTTGCTCAGCCTGAATCTCAAAACTGCGCTGGAGCAGGAAATCCCAGCGCTGGAGGCCGTGCGCCTGCTGCTCCGCGACGCCTTGCTGCTGGATGCCATCCCCCACGTCACCGGCTGGGATCATTCTCTGGCCGACGGCGTGCCCGATCCGGACCTGCTGACGGCGCTGCTGGCGCATCCGGGCATGGCGCTGATCGCCGGGGAAAAGCAGTGGCAGCCGCAGCGGTTGGCGCGCACGCGCCGCCTGCGCTGGCTGGAATTTGCCCTGCCGGATACCACCCAGCGCCAGCGTCTACTGACCAATTTTTTGAATGGCGACCTGGTTGACTCTGACCTGGACATGCTGGCGTTTGCCGGCCAATTTACCCTGTCCACCGGCCAACTGCGCGACCTGGTGAGTACGGCGCGAGACATGGCGGCGCAAAACGGCCGTGCCTTGCACCGCACCGACCTGTTTGCCGCCGCCCGCGCCCATTCCAACCCCCGGCTGGCCAGTCTGGCGCGCAAGATCACGCCGCGCTATGCGTGGGATGACCTGATTTTGCCGCCTGATCAGGTGGAACTGCTGCGGGAAATGGTGGCCACGGTCCGGCAACGGCCGTTGGTGCTGGAAACGTGGGGCGTGGGCAAAAAACTGGCGGCCAGCGCCGGCGTGACCGGCCTCTTTTTTGGCCAGCCAGGCACCGGCAAGACCATGGCCGCCGAAGTGATCGCCGGCGAGTTGGGGCTGGATCTGTACAAAATCGACCTCTCCAGCATGGTCAGCAAATACATTGGCGAGACAGAGAAGAACCTGGAGCGCATTTTTAGCGAAGCGGAGAGCAGCAACGCCATCCTCTTCTTCGACGAAGCCGACGCCATTTTTGGCAAACGCTCAGAGGTGAAAGACGCCCACGACCGCTACGCCAACATCGAGATCAGCTACCTCCTGCAGCGCATGGAGGCGTATGACGGCGTGACCATTCTGGCGACCAATTTGCGCAACAACCTGGACGATGCGTTTATGCGGCGGCTGCAATTTGCCCTGGACTTTCCGTTCCCCAAGGCGGCCGATCGGCTGCGCATCTGGGAATCGTTGTTCCCGCCGGACGTGCCGCGCGGCCCGGACATGGATCTGGCGCTGATGGCCGAGCGGTTTGACATTGCCGGGGGCAATATCCGCAATATTTTGGTAACGGCCGTTTACCTGGCAGCCGCCAATGGGCAGGTTTTAGGCATGGAGCATTTGCTGCACGGCACGCGCCGGGAACTGCAGAAGATGGGCCGCTTGGTCAACGAACGGCATTTGGAGATTTAGGATGCATACGCCGCAGACAGACAAAACCGGCAGCCAAACCCGCGCCCGGTCACATGTGCCGCAAACGGCCGTTACCCCCGCGAAAGCCGCGCCCCCCAGTCTGCTGCCGCTGCTGCAGCGCGCCGAACTGGCCCCGCACACCCTCGCTCCGGCCGATGCGGCCAGATTGCAGGTCGCATTGGGCAACCAGTCTATGGGGGCGCTGGCCGCGGCAGTTTCCACCAGCCCCGGCCAGACAGTGCAGCGCGTCAATGGGACTAAGTCCAAAACCAAAGGGAAGAAAGGCGCAAAAAAGCACGGCAAAAAGAAGTGGACTAAGCATTCAGCCCATATGCCATACAAAGCCGGTAAACATACTTTTTTGAGATCGCGTGGCAAAGATATTGTAGCGGGTGGATTGGTGCCTGTATTTGTGAAGAATAAAGCCAAACCCTCTGTCATCCGCATTCGTGTGTTGGCTGAGAAGCAAAACAAACTGTTTCAGCGGCTCGATGTCACAAGTTTGCAGTTATCTGTGAGGCGGGAACTCAATTACGCGCTGGACCAGATTCAGGCGGAACTGAAAAAATCGCTTAAGGCCATGACGAAGGACGATCCCACGTTTGCGGAATTGAAGGAGTGGCACGACAAAAATCCCAATGATCCGCTGGCGATACAATTAAAGAGCCTGATGCACAATATGTTTGCCGAAAAGCCGCATTCAGTGCCGCAGGGGGTGGATATTGCCAAAACGTACCATACAGGCGAGCAAACCGATCCTATTCCAATTGTCTGGTATAAGCCCGAAAACGCCTATAAGCCCATTACGCCAATTGCGGCTAATAGTGGGCTGCCGGCCATTCCATTTCCGGGCGGCGGGAACATTGGCGGCTTGAATTTTGGTTTGGCGGCGGGCAATTTGCCTTCCAATTGGACCAAAGCCAACCCCATCAAGAAGGTTTTTCATGATTCTGACCGGGGCAAACAGAAAGGCTATAACACCCATTTGCGGAATAACCAGTACCGCATCGGCGATGATTACAATTTGGATGGCGACCATGTGATGGACCTGGGCTTTAATGGCCAGGATGTTTTGAACAACTACTGGCCGTTGAAGAGCGAGGTGAACCGGCGGGCCTTTCATGGCTATAACGAGAGTTACGTGCTGAATTATTACGTGGTTGAGTATGGCGTGCCGGTGCCTAAGGCAAAGTCGATTGGAGGGTTGATTAACCGCTATTTTTATGTCAAAGATTATTTGAAATCAGGCAGCGTGCCCGCGGAATCAGGCACCGCCAAAGCGGGCACAGACCAAGTTTAAGGGTTTTGTAGGAGGCGATGATGGCCGAATTGATGCATGCGGAGAAGAAGGAACAGGCGAGGCGTATTAAGAAAACGGCCGTAACCGAGCCCACTACGTCACGGCCGTTGCCTACCCCTGCGTTTGAACCTAGACACGTACCGCAGGCAACGGCCGTTAACGCGGCCCAACAATCGCTGCAGCGCCTGCTGGCCGCCCGGCACATCCAGGCTAAATTGACCGTGGGGCCGGTGGGCGACAAGTATGAACAAGAGGCCGACGCGGTAGCCAAGCAGGTTGTCGGCCGGCTGCCGACCAGCAGCCAGCCCAAGGGAAATTTACCGGCACAGCGCCAGGAAGAGCAAGAATTACAGGCGAAGTCGTTGCTCCAGCGGCAAGAAGAGGAAGAAGAAGTGCAGATGAAGCCGCTGCCTTCAATCTCCGTTTTGCAGCGCCAGGAGGATGAGGAAGAACTCCAGGCCAAGCCTTTGCTGCAACGGCAGGAAGATGAGGAAGAAGTGCAGATGAAGCCGCTGCCGGCTATCTCCAAACTCCAGCGGCAGGAAGATGAGGAGGAACTCCAGGCAAAATCGCTGCTTCAGCGGCAGGAGGACGAAGAAGAGTTGCAAATGAAGCCGTGGGCCCAGCGGCAGGAAGACGAGGAAGAACTCCAGGCGAAACCTGGTCCTATGCTGAACGGCGGCGAGTTGAACGGCGATTTGGAAACGGCCGTACACAGCGCCAAAGGTGGCGGACGGCCGTTAGACGACGCCATCCGCCAGCCGATGGAACAGGCCTTCAACGCCGACTTCAGCAGCGTTAAAGTGCATACCGACAGCACGGCCGATGCCCTGAATAACTCCCTCAGCGCCCGCGCCTTCACCACCGGCCAGGACGTCTTTTTCCGTTCGGGTGAATACAATCCCGGCAGTCGCAGTGGGCAGGAATTGCTGGCGCACGAATTAACCCACACAATCCAACAAGGCGGCGCCGTGCGGCGGCGCATTCAGCGGTACACCATGATTCCACAGGCGGAGCAGGCGGTAAACTACTGGCAGGGCCTAAACGCCGATTTGCGGGTGTCTGATGACGGCAATATGGCCGTCAAGCACATCAACGGCGCGCCATCCAACACGAATGCCTATCAGGAGTTTTATGCCACACCGGCTGTTTTGCAGCACAGCGCCAACGTGTTGCAGCAGATCGATTCGGCTTTTACCCTGGCGCAGGGCGGGGCTACCCTGGTGGGCACAAAACCGAACAGCAAATGGGATAAGTGGCGCAGAAATTACAAAACACTCTATCGCGCCGATATAAGCAACCAGGATTTGGCCCGGACTGGCCGGGCGGACCACACGTTTAATGCTTGCAGCGCCAATACGTCAAATTTTCTCGGTGTCCTGAGATCCGAGCCGGGAGATCCAAACCGCCTGGAGCAGCGCCGCAATATCATCTTAAAACTTGAAGGCGCGATCGACCATAACAATCAACAAATCAATGTGGGCGAGGACATCGGTGCAGCTTTAATTGAAGCCCGCAAAATCGTTACCGGTGAAAACGTCAGCAGCGAAGCCAAAGATGCCTACAATGACATGTGGGAATCCATGCGCCGTTGGATTAGCTGGCGCTATGGCGTCAACGAGAGCGCTGTGCCGGACGTGGGGGAAGCCTGGGCAATCATGCAGGGCGGCCAGGGCGGTCGCAGCGGCATGGGGCACTTTGCTCCGGTCATTGCCAAGAGCGGGCATGACAGTGTGACCCTGGAAAATGACGTGAGTCAGGTGACGGGGCAGGTGCGGGCCACCATCGGTGATTTGAACCCGAACTGGTACATGCGCATGTTTGGTCCGGTGAAAAGGCATTGGTTCTCGGCTAATGAAGACCAGACTTTCTGGGGCGAAGCGAAAAAACACGAATCTGCTGATTATGGCGACCGGCCGTTGGTCGGACGAATTGGTTCGGTGTAGGGTGGTTTTTTTCGCGACATTGGGCTGTTGTATGAAGGTTAAAAATTTATTTCGGTAATAAGCCTACTGTCATTCCGAGCGGAGTCTTCGGAGCGAGGAATCCCTCCCGCCCTGGTCATTTCAGGTGAAAGGGATGCTTCGGAGGACCTCAGCATGACAAGTGTGGATTGCCGATTTATTTTCTTAAAGTTCATTCAACGGCCGTTACGCGCGTTATATGTTGACCGATCCTGACAAAGCGTAGTTGACAGCACTGAAGAGAGGTTGAAGATCATGGCAGCCCATCAAGTGAAAAATCAGGAAAACCGTAAAGCAAAATCGCCGGCCGCCAGCCAGCCGGCGGCCAGCAGGCAGAAAACAGCCGATCCGCAGCCTGCCGTAAAACCTGAAACCATTCTCATAGGTCAAGATGGGCCGGTTTCTGCCTCGTTAACGCCTGGCGCAGCCCGGCAGTTGCAGCGCGCGGTGGGCAACCAGGTCATGGGGCAGTGGGGCAAACAAGGGGAGGAAACGGCCGTTTCCTCCGCTCAAGCCTCCCTGACAGCAATCCAGGCCAACTCCGCCGCCATCGCCCGCCAGGTCCTGAAGCGCCAAGAAGATGACGAGGAAGTGGACCGGAAAACGGCCGTTTCCCCGGTCGGTCAGGCAGGCGGCCCTGTTTCCGCCGATTTGGAAACGTCCATTCAGCAGGCGCGCTCCGGTGGCCGTCCGCTGGACGATGCGGTGCGTCAGCCAATGGAGCAGCTATTCCAGGCCGATTTCGGTGGCGTTAAAATTCACACCGACGCCACAGCCGAAACCCTCAATCGTTCGCTCAACGCCCGGGCCTTTACCACCGGGCAGGATATTTTCTTTAGCCCAGGAGCGTATCAGCCAGAAAGCAGTGCCGGGCAAGAACTGCTGGCGCACGAACTGACCCACGTCGTGCAGCAAAACGGCGGCGCGCCCCAAACCAAGCTTCTCGTCAGCCAGCCGGGCGACCGGGATGAGCAGGAAGCGGAAGAGGTGGGCCGGTTGGTGGCCAAACACGGCACGGCCGTGCATCAACTCGACCCCGATACCCCGGTCGCCGCCAAAATTCAGACCATGAAAGCTGTGCAGGGCACGGTGCAGCGCGGCTTTGGCGGCAAAGTAGCCCTGGCAATTGGCAAAGGCATTCTGATGTCTTTTGTCAAGGCGCTGGCCGGCCCGCTGATGTATTTCAGCCGGGGGCAGCGGCGCGACATCGCCCGCAACTGGCGCGATTACGGCAACCGGGAGAAATATGTCAGCGGCCATTTGGAGCGCATGGGCAAAGCCTCGATGGTTTTCCAACAGATCGGCGCGTTGGCGGGCTGGATCAGCCTGCTCACCGGCGTGGGATCGCTCATCGCGGCGGCGTTTGCCCCGGCCGGATTGGGCGTATCGGCCGTGCTGGGCAGCATTTCGGCAATTTCCGGGTTGGTGGCCGCCGGGGCCGGCGCGGTGACGTTTGGCCTGAGCATCATCCTCTTCATTCAGGACATTGCCCGGGCGCTGGCCCTGCCCAAGAACAGCCTGCAAAGAAAGCAGCTGATCATTGCGGCCATCAAGGATGGCTCGGCGGCGCTGTCAGGCTTGATTGCGGCCGTGGGCGGCGTGGTTGGCGCGGCGATTGGCGGCTTCCAGATCACGCAAACGGCCGGAGACGTGGGCAAAACCTTGGCCGAGAAAGGGTTCTCCGGGTTGGCGACCGATCTGGCGATTGGATCAGGGGCGGGGCAGGCGTTTGCTTTGTCGGACGAAGTGCAGGGCGAAGTGGGCGGACTCTACAAGGATAAGGCTAAAAAAGAGCTGAAGACCAATCCGCGGTATGGTCAATGGCGCATGGGCAAACAGGCCATGGAAAAGCGCGCCGAAATCTTGAAGGTTAACAAAGCGTCTTTGCCCGTGCAGCGTGCGCCGGAAGAGGGTGAACAGGCGGATTACAGCGGCCAGGTTTTGCAGGAATTGAGCAAGGTCGCCACGGCGGCGCAGGCGGCTCAGAATATCAATCAGCAAGACAAGGCCGGGTTGGATGAGGAGAAGGGAGCGCTAACGGCCGTTGGCCCCGACCTGGAGAAAGCCAACAGCGGCATGGCGCAGATAAAAGGCGCTAAAACCGCCGAAAACCTGCAGCAAATTGAAAAGCAAAGCAGCGAAGGCGAAGCCAAAGCGGCAAGCGGTGACGATTTGGAGCGCGCCGAACCGCGCAGCGAATCTGAGGCCGAGGCCAAAGTGAGCAAACTGGAGGAAGCCGAGGCCGCCATTAACAAACTAGAAGCGCAGTCCGGTGAGCAATTCGGGCAAAAGCAAGGTTTCTTTGGCAAGCTGCGCAGCAAGGCCAAGCGCTTTTTCGGCCGGATGAAGCGCGGGGCTAAGAAGGTGGGCCGGTTGTTTGCCTCTGCTTTTCTGGGTTTGAAGCAGCGGGTGAAGGCAATATTTGGGAAGATTCGGGTGAAGGTGGCTCAATTCTTGATTAAAGTGACCGGTTTGAATGAGCCGCTGCAAGCTGTTGACGCTGAACTACAAGAAGCCCGGCAGGCCGCGCCCGCTTCACTGGAGGGCACGGCCGTCGCCGAGGCCGACGTGGCGGCCAACGAAGGACAGGTTGGAGAATTGCAGGAAGCTATCCAAAAAGCGCGCGAGACGATTGGAGCCTAGGCTGCGATGAAACACGTGCAAGCAAGTGTAACGCAGGCCGTATCGTTAGGTCTGCCGGGGTTGTTGGTAGGTGTGGCTGCCGGCTGGCTGGGCTTATGGCGGGCCGATGGCGCCGGCCCTGTGGCGGCGGTTATTTTGCTGGTTTATTGGTCGTTGTTGTTGGCTTTGCCGGCGACGATGGCTTTGTGGACGCTGGCGAACTTGAATGACGCCGATCAGGTGCTGTATCTCAGTTTGCCGGGCAGCGTGTTGATGCAATTTTTTGGCGGTTTGTTGGGTGGTCTGCTGGCGACGGCTTTCTTTTTGGTGGTTGCCATTAACGTGGCAGCCATTTTTGGCGGCGAGGATCAGGTTTTGCTGCGGTTGGCTTTGCTGGCAGAGTTGAGTTGGGGGGATGTGACGGCCGTGATGCTGGTAACGGCCGTTTCTGGAGCCATGTTAGCCTGGTGGGCGAATCGTCAGATGCGACAGACGGTTGGGTAACGGCCGTCGGGAGGCGACAGATGAGCAGGATGGCTCTGGTTGGGCAGAATAAAATAGAAAAGGGGCGCGGCGACCGGGAAACGGCCGTAAACCGCCAACCCGCCCCTCGGTCACAGCCGGCGTGGGGCTACCGGCCTCCGTTGGACACTGAGGAGCGGCCCGGTCCCGAAACCACTCGCCTGGCGCTCAAAGCCGTGCTGCCTTCAACGCCAGAGACGCCCGGTATGAATTTTGCCTCGCAGGACGTATTCTTTCGGTCGGGCGGTCAGCCAATCAGCCCCACGCCAACCGGGCGGTCGCTAATTCAGGCGAAGTTCTGGGAGATGACCGGGCCAGACACCTACGTGTGGCACGAGGAGGAGCCAGGCGCGCAGTTTGAGCCGGTGATGGAGGGCAAGACCCATAAGAAATACGGCCGTCAGCAAGACTGGTTTTCCTGGCATGTTTATCGCCAGAAGCCCAAAGCGGTAACGGCCGTGGCCGATACTCCTGTGGTTGAAAGCCGGGAAAATCGTGGCCAACAGGAACAATCAGCCCAACAGACCACCCCGCAGCCTCAGGGCAGCTCATCGCCTAAAAAGAAAAAGAAAAATAAGGCAAAGAAAGATTCTATTGGGTCTTCAGAACCCAGCGCCGCCAAAAAGGAAGAATCTGCCCCGCCGGAAAACCCGCTAACTTCCTGGCAGGCGGAATATCGCCGCCAGCCTGAGGTGAAAAAGTGGGAAGCGGGCACGTTGTCGAAGCAGCTCGAATACCTGCAAAAGCAAATCGACGCGGAATGGCAAAAATACAACACACAGCTCGGAAAATTGCAATTGCAGGCGGCCAGACCAGAGAATCTGGCCTTCAAAGGTGACATAGAGCGCGTCATTGGGCAGCTCCAGACCGGTTGGCCGGTTTACAACGGGAAAGTCAACGACTTTCCAGCGTTTATCGGGCGGGCAAAAGAGTTGGCCAATGACGCAGCCGACTATGTTCAGCGCGCCGAACGCGGTTGGAATTATTTTCTCCGTCCCCAGGCGGAAGATATGTGGTGGCGCTTTTTGCCGGCGACGAACAACGAGAACATCAAGCGCATTGCTACTCACGCGAATGTAACGCAACACACTGCCGATCATCGGCCGGAAACCATGCAATATTTTCAGACTGCTTTGAAGGATAAACATTATGCGCTTCCGGCCGATAAAGTGACGATGCTGAATGGCAGCGGCCATCTGTATGATGCCCCACACCTAAATAAGCTGACGGTTGACAGCGACGCGCAATCTCTGGAACGGCTGTATGGGTATGTCTGGCAAAATGGAACGGTTTATGTCGGCGGCCATACCATGCCTGGTGCGCAAAAAAAGATGCTGAGCCAGTTCCCCTTATTCGACTATCAGGGGACGATTACGGGCACGTTTACGTTGAGCAAGCCGCTCATGGTCATTGTCAACACACTTTCCAATGATTTATCGAAGGAGCCCGGCACGGCTTTCATTAAAACTTGAGGCTGTGTTAAGTGAAAATTTAAGAACGGCCGTTTATTCTCATTCTCGTATACCCCGACACAGGTCATCGCCCCATCTTTATGCCCATTCCTTGTGTCCGCTTTGCCGGTCAGGTAGTCCAACGGCTTGAAAACCGGTATCCCAATTCAACTGATAGTTTAATGCCCTACCTCTTCATGAATATCGATCCAGGAGGATTTCATGCCCCAGTTAGAGATTCGTTTGTTGGGTACCATGCAAGTTGTCCGCGATGACGGGAATCCTCTTCACCTGCCACCAATCGTCCAATCCCTTTTTGCCTACATGGTTCTCTATCAGTATCGTGATCAGCAAAGGCAAGGGTATCGGCGGGAAGCGCTGGCCAATCTTTTTTGGAGCGAACAGCCGGAAAAAAACGCCCGCCGCTGCCTGAGTACGGCTTTATGGCGTTTGCGTCGGGAGCTTGATAGCCAGAGCGATAGTGAATATTTGCTGTCGTCGGTGAATGGGGAGATCGGTTTTAATTTTGGCAGCGCCCATTGGCTGGATATTGCCGCCTTTGAGCAAGGCGTGCGGTTTGGCCTGGCTGCGCCGATGGAAGAGATGACGGCGGCCCAGGTGGAGGCTCTGGAGAGGGCGGCTAAGTTGTATACCGGCGATTTGTTGGAGGATTGTTACCAGGAGTGGGCTTTGCGGGAGCGGGAGCGGCTGAATCTCCTGTATTTGCGCTGTTTGGGGCGGCTCATGGGCTATTTTCGCCATCATGGCGCTTATGAGCAGGGGGTGCAGTATGGCAAAAAAATCCTGGCGGTGGATCCGCTGCGGGAGCAGGTGCACCGGGAATTGATGATGATTTACGTGGAAAGCGGCCAGCGCGCCCTGGCGCTGCAACAGTATGAGCTGTGCCGCCGGACGCTGGCGGAAGAGCTGGGCATTGAGCCCATGACAGAAACGCAGCAGTTGTACGAAGGGGTACGGGATGATGGCGGGCTGGGGTTTACACGGCCGTTTGCAGCCGTGGCTGACGGGCAAAAGTTAGAGCTGCTGCTGGCCCAGCTAAAAGCTGCAATGCGGGATCTGGATGCCGCCCGGGAACAATTAAGCGAGGTGAAGCAGGCTGTGGCCCAACTGCTGAGTCAGGATGCGCCGGTATCGCTTTAGGTAACGGCCGTTTCCGCAGCGGCCGAATCGTTCTCTACAACCGCTGGCAGCGTGAAAAAAAATGTGCTGCCCTGACCCGGGCTGCTTTCCACGCTCACAGTCCCGCCCAATTTGCTGACAATGCGCTCGACGATAGATAAGCCTAAGCCATGTCCCTCAATCTGGCTGTCTGGGAGTAAACGAGTAAAGGGAACGAACAATTTCTCTTGTTCTTGGAGGTTCAGGCCACGGCCGTTATCGCGTATCGCATAACAAATTTTCCCCTCCGGCAAATGTCGGGCAAACACTTCCACTCGCGGCGGCTGCCCGCCATATTTGATGGCATTGCTGAGCAGATTGACCCAAATTTCTTCAACCCAGGGTAGAAAACCGCGCGCTGCCGGCAGCGGTTCCCGGCAGATAATGACAGCTTGTTGCTGTTCAATGAGCGGACTCAGGCGGGCCTGCGCTTCCGCCAGCAGCGGGGTCATGGCCAGGGGAGAGAGGGCGATTTCTGCCTGGCGCACGTTGGCCAGCAGCAGCAGCCCTTCGATGATGTCTTGCATTTTACGGCCGTTACGCAAAATCGTGCCAAGCATCTGCATAGCCCGATCCTCGGTTAATTCGCTAAACTCAGACTGCAAGATTTCAGCAAAGCCGAGAATGAGCGCCAACGGCGCTTTCAGATCATGGGCAACAGTTTGCGCATAGGCATCTAGCTCCGCAATGAGATTATCTCGTTCCTTTAGCCGCATCTCCAGATTTTTTTGCAGCTTGCGAATAGTCAGATGCGTTTCCATCCTGGCTGTCACTTCTTCATATTGCGCAGGTTTGGGAATGTAATCCACCGCTCCGGCAGAAAATCCCTTCACTTTATTCTCTGTGTCGGTCAAGGCGGTCATCAAAATGACGGGGATGTCGCGCGTCAGGGCGTCCGCTTTCAACTGCTTACAGGTTTCAAATCCATCCATTCCGGGCATCAAAATATCCAGCAGGATGATGTCGGGTACGGCCAGCCGGGCACGTTTAAGGGCGCTGAGCCCATTTTCGGCCACCAAAACCTTGTAGCCGACGCTGCGCAAGTGGGCAAACAAGACGCTGAGATTGGTCAGGTTGTCATCCACGATTAAAACGGTTTCACGATCAGATTGTGTCATTTTTCCTGTTCCTCTAGACAACTTTCCAGGAATTCGCCGAGTCGTTCAATCTGAAATCCTCGTACTAAGAAATTGACGTGTTCGAAAAACACAGCATATTGATTGGTTTGTTCCAACTGTTGAATGGCTTGATTCAGTGCGGCGACATCGCCCATGAGGGCCAGGTCGTGGAGCGTTTTGACGATGTCCGGTGGGGGATTGATGATGGCGGAGGTGGAGGGCGGCGGGCTGTCGGGAAGACGGCCGTTACTCGCCAAAACGTCGTCGGTATCATAACGCCACGTGAGGCCCAGCAGATTTTGCAACTGCTTCAAGAGAGAATCGGCCCAGATAGGCTTGGTCACCAGCGAATCAAATCCAGCGTCCAGGCAGCGCTGCCGCTCGCCTTGCAGCGCGTCCGCCGACACCGCGATGAGGACAATGTGCGCCAGGTCGGGATCCTGGCGGATTTGCCGCGCCATGGTAAGGCCGTCGCATTCGGGCATCAGCAAGTCGGCCAGAATCACATCCGGTTTATGTTCTTGGGCTTTTTCAAGGCCGTCCAGGCCATTGACCGCTTCCAGGCAGATAAAGCCCAAAGGCTGCAGGATGTCTACCAGCAGGTGCCGGTTTTCGGTCCAGTCGTCGACGATTAGCACTTTTTGCGGCGGGCCCTGATAGCCGATGGTCTGGCGGTAGGTGGGTGACTGCACGGCCGTTTTGGTATGGATGATAGCTAAATCGAGATCAAACCAGAATATGCTGCCGCGATTCAGCTGACTTTCAACCTTCAGCTCGCTCCCCATCATCTTAACCAACCGGCTGCTGATCGACAGTCCCAGTCCGGTGCCCTTTACCCGATGCTCTGTGTCTGCCTGAGTAAAAGGCTGGAAAATATACTCTAGCTGCTCTGCCGCGATGCCAATCCCCGTGTCTCCAACTTGAAAGCGAATTTTTTGGCGCTGCGCCTCGGCGGGTGAAATTTCATCCCGTTGGCGGTCAACGACGCCCACTCTGAAAATAACTTTTCCCATCGGGGTAAATTTCAGGGCATTGTCTAACAGATTAAACAAGATTTGCTGGAGGCGAATTTTGTCGCCATAGACGTAGGTAGGCAGGTGGTTGTCTGGTTCACCGGTCGCAAAATTGAAGAGCTGGTAGGTGAAAGCCACCCCTTTTTCTACCATATTCAGCTGGATAATCGCGTTTATATTGTCCAACAGTGATGGCAGGTTAAATTCGGCGTACCGTAGTTCCATGCCGCCGGCTTCAATTTGTGATAAATCAAGAAGATCGTTGATCAGCGCCAGCAAATGGTTGCCGCTGCGCTGAATAATTTCCATGCTGGCTTTTTGGTTGGAGTCTAGCTGGCTGTTTTGCAGCAGCAGTTGAGTGTAGCCCAGGATGCCATTCAATGGGGTGCGCAGTTCGTGGCTCATGTTGGCCAGGAATTGGCTTTTAGCATAATTTGCCTGTTCGGCGGCTTCCTTGGCATGCTGCAAGGCGGCTTCAGCCCGTTCTCGTTCGTGAATCTGATCCTGGAGTTCTTTGTTTCGTTGTTCCAGACCTTCTAAGGTTTGCTGCAACTGGGCCGTCATACTGTTAAAGGCTTCGGCAAGACGGCCGATTTCGTCGTGAGATTCAACGGTTGCCCGGGCCATCAGATTGCCTTCAGTAATTTGCCCGGCAACGGTGGTCAGGCGGGTGATGGGCCTGGCCAGCCAGCGTGCCGCCAGGACAGCGGTGATGATGACCAGGCTGGACAGGATGACAACGAGCAAAATGGTGGTGGTGAGAGCGTCGCGCACGGGGGCTAGAAAGCTTTCCTCGGATTGGGCATAGACGATGGTCCAGGGCATGTTTTCCAGGCGGATGGCCACCATTTGTTCGTTTTCGGTATCGCCGGTATTGGCGTCGGCGGCAAAAAAAGGTTGGGTATCGGCATTGGCCAGTCCTTGCTGCAAAGCGGGCAGGCGGGTAGTTAACTGCGCGGGTGATAGATTGGGTAAACGGCCGTTTCGCGCCAACCGCGCCACCTCATCCTCGTCCAATGTCCTGACTGTGCGAAAAAGGAGATCAGACGTATTGTCGTGGGCAATGCGAAAATCATACTCATCAAACAACATGGCAAACGAGCCTTGGCCGGCCAGGCCGCGGCTCTCTGAGACGAGATGTTGTAAGATTGCCACGCTGTAACGCGCCCGCAGCACGCCCACAATTTGCCCCAATTCATTTCTGACTGGGCTGCTAAAACAAAAATACACCTCGCCAACGTTCTCTGGAAAGTGAATCGGCGACATGTAAGGCAAGCCGAGCGCATATGGCTGCGTGAAACAATCCAGGTTCGATTCATCTTTGCCGACATCGGGCATGACCGTGTCCATGATATTGATGCCTTTGTGGTCCAATAGGGCATAAGACGAGATAACGGTGAGGTCCTGATTACGCAGGGTTTCCAGGGTTTCTGCCGTACGCTCGGCCAAATAATTACCCTGTCGCGCATCGGGTGGCAAACTCATGAAAGCCCGGATGTCTGGCAGCATCGCTTCGGTGCGGATGTGATCGAGGTTGAGTTCGATGAAGGCGTCCAGGCTGACGGCCGTTCTGGAGGCGGCGGCATACAGCGTCTGATTGGCTTTGTCTGTGAGGGCGACGTGCATGGCCTGGTTGTAAACAAAAGCCAGCACGCCCAAAGACAAAATTGTGATCACCAGAAAAACCATGATGATTTTTGTGCGTAGCGTGATGGTAGCCAACGAACGCCGCTCCGAAATCATTGGGCCATGATCTCCTCAGCTTTTTTCTGGGCTTCGTCCATGATCTCGCTTACCGGCCGATCGGTTGTCAAAACGTCGGTGAGCATCTGGTTGTATATTGCCCACAGCTGCTGGGGATCCTTGCGCCATTGGGGCAGGATTTCCAGGTTAGGCGTTTGCAGCAGTTGGTCGATAAATGTTTGCTCGGCCGGGGAAACGTCGGGGCGCAATTTTTGCAAAGCGCTATATGTGCTTGGCAGCCGTCCCAACGAGGGGTAAACCAGTTCTTGGACGTCTTCGCGGGTCAGGAATTTGACCCATTCAGCCGCCAGTTCGGGCTGTTTGCTTTGCGACAGAACCGCGTAAATGACGTTGCCGACGATGATGTTGGCCTGCCGCCCGCCATCCGGCAGCGGCACCCCCGAGTAGCGGCAATCCTGGCAGCCAGTAGTACGGGCCCATTCCGGGTGCCAGCTTCCGGCAACCTGGTATGCCGAGAGCCCATGGAAGAGCTGCTCGTAAACCTGGCCTTCGTGTGGGTTAAAGGCCAATCCTGGCGGGGTAAAGGCGTAGATTGCGCGCAGGAATTCCATCACGGGGACCGCGTCTGGGTTGTTGAAGTAGGGGTAGGTGCAGTCATCCTGGCACATTGGCGCGTTTGCCTGGGCCAAAAAAACGGCCGTGCGAAAAATTCCGCCAACGGACGAAGACTCACTGGGGCCTTGCAGGGTAAAGCCGTAATAAGCGCCGTGGCCAGCCTCATTGATTTGTCGCGCTTCGTCCAGCAGTTCAGCCCAGGTTTGCGGCGGCTGGTTGCAGTCCAGACCGGCGGCTTCGACCACCGCGCAGTTGCGTTCAAACCCAAAAACGCCGGTGAACGCCGACAGGCCATAGATACGGCCGTCATACATTGCCGCCTTATATGTTCCTGGAATCAGATTGCTTTTCACCTCAGCAATTGTGTCATCCAGGGGCAGCAAGGCGCCTAATTCGGCAAACTGTTGAAAATAATTTTCGCCCACCACGATATCTGGGGCCGTACCGGCCAGGAGTGCGTTGAACAGATTTTGCCGCAAGGTTTCATCCCAGCCGTGCGACTCGATGCGCACCGTAACCCCAGGATGCTCTTTTTCGAATTGTTCCTTGAGATACAGGCCATATTTTCCGGCGCCGTCGGGATCGGTACTCATGGAATTAGCGGTAAAAAATTCGGCCCAGACAACTAACTCGGCCGGCTGGGCGGCTGTATTAGTGGGAACGGCCGTTGGCACTGCATCGGTCGGTAACGGCCGTTCGGGCGCGTTCATCTGCGTAGCGCAGCCGGCCATCCACAAAACAGCGCCGATTAAAAAGCAGGGCAAGAGCCGTATTCGTTTAACATTTTTCATGCGTCCACCACTTTCGTTATCCCGTAACGGTTGCCGACATTCCTATATGTTTCGTTTCGGCTGCTCTCAGCCGAGGGCAGTCGATCACATTGTAACATCCTGGATGGGAGAAATCAGTGGGAATATAGTCAACTGAGACGTGAGTCATCCAGGGAGACTTCAGCAGAAATGTCGCTTCTCCGACAAAAAACGTCTCGGGTTGGCCTTGTGGGGCAAATTTTCACATCCCGCGAATCAAATATTTTTGTAACCTGCGAAATTGATGTTGGAGGACTGGCACTTTTGTACTATTCCCATATACTTGAGCCGTCGTTGACTGGTTTGTTTAATTTAAATTCTACTCAAATTTTCAGGAGGAACAATCATGTCTTTAACTGCGAAAGCGCCCCAAGAGGCAGCGCCCTGGTGGATGGTTTTGATTCAGGGTATTGCCGCTATCATTATCGGAATCTTGTTGTTGACCAACACGGCCGGAACCGTCCTGGTTTTGGTGCAGTTTATGGGCATCTATTGGCTCATCAGCGGTCTGTTTTCGATTGTCAGCATGTTCATCGACAGCACGGCCTGGGGGTTAAAGCTGCTCTCCGGTATTTTGGGCATTGGCGCTGGCTTTGTCGTCTTGCAGCACCCGCTGTGGAGCCCACTGATCGTCGGCAGCGTGCTCATCATCATCCTGGGGGTCGAGGGGTTAATCATTGGGGTGGTCAATATTATCCAGGCTTTCCGTGGCGGCGGCTTGGGGATTGGCGTGATGGGTGTTTTGAGCATCATCTTTGGTATCATTTTGTTGTCCAATGTCTGGGTGGCCACCTTTTCGCTGCCGCTGGTCTTAGGTATTTTTGGCATTGTGTTAGGCATTGTCGCTGTTGTGGCCGCGTTCCGTTTACGCTAGTCGTTCGTTTCTGAACAAGGAGACACATCAAATGAGTGATGCACCAATCGAATTGATCGTAGCCGCATTTAACGCTGAACATGCAGCCGAAGAGGCGCTGAAAGAGTTAAAGGCCGCTAAAAAAGAGAAATTGATAGGCATAGAAGCAGCGGCTGTGATTCGCCGGGATAAGAAAAATAAGCTGCACGTCAAAGAAATGGGCGAGCTGACGACCGGCAAAGGCGCTTTAGGCGGCGCTGTTTTAGGGGCGGCCGTAGGGCTGCTTACCGGGGGCGCCGGCCTGATCCTTGGCGCTGCTGGTGCGGCCATTGGCGGCCTGGTCGGCAAGAAGCAAGACATCGGATTTCCGAATGAACGCTTGCAGCAGATTGGCGAATCTTTAAAGCCGGAATCTTCGGCTATTGTGGCAGTGATTGAACACAAATGGGTGACGCAGTTGGAAGATGAGCTGGCTGAGATGGGCGCAGACGTTATGACGGCGGCCATCGCTGCCGACATTGCCGATCAACTGGCGGCCGGCAAGGACGTGGCTTATTCGGCGCTTTCGTCGGCTGATAGTTTTTCGGCCAGCCGCACGGCCGTTGGCGACAACGAGATCGAAACGGCCAGCATCACCGCCGACGCTGAAGGCGTGGTGGTTTCCTCTGGTGTGCTGAATGAAGAAGGCATGGCAGCCAGCGTGATGGCTATCACGGAAGACACGGCCGTTATCGGTTCCGTCGCCGCCGCCTTCGAAGAGGCGGCCCCAGACGACGAGTCGCCCGCCGCAGCTGACGAAGAGACAAAAGACGCCGGATAATCATCCGCTTAGAGTAGACGCTTTATAAAAGGCTCTGGCTGCCAGACAGCCAGGGCCTTTTTGCATCAGGATAAAAAGTTTATGGGAGGCGGCGCTTTAAACTTGACAAAACCTGGGGAAAATGGGTAAATTGCCTGAAAGTGCTTGCCAGGAAACCTGATATTTAATAACGTTTATACCATACAACAAATAGGAGAAAACATGAGCGACCTGATTGTTTTGGCTTTTGATAATCCCGATGGCGCGTTCGAACTGCGCGATAAATTGATTAGCTTGCAGAAGCAGCACATTGTCACTTTGGAAGATGCGGCCGTCGTTGTCCGTAAAGACGACGGGAAAGTGAAAGTAAAACAAGTTACCAGCCTGACCGGGGCCGGTGCTTTGGGCGGCGCCTTTTGGGGTATGCTCATCGGCCTGTTGTTTTGGATGCCCTGGCTGGGGTTAGCCATTGGCGCCGTAACCGGCGCTCTGGCCGGAAAATTTTCCGATATTGGCGTCGACGATGCCTTTATCAAAGAGGTGGGCAGCACGATTGAGCCTGGGCACTCCGCTTTGTTCCTGCTGATTCGGGAAGCCACCACCGATAAATTGATGGCCCAGATTAAAGATTTTAACGCCAAAGTGATTCAGACCTCTTTGTCCACCGATGACGAAAACAAACTGCGGGAGCTGTTTAGCGGCCACGACGCCGATGAGGCGGAGGAAGCGGCTGCTTAGAGCGGGTGGATTTTTTCATCCTGGCAATAAATTTGAGGACGGCCGTTTACGGCCGTCCTTTTGCTTTTCACCAGGCCATCGGTAAAACTGCCTGGCTCTAATGTCGTCATCGGCCCCTTGTCATGATAAACTGGAAGGAGAAATGGTGACTGGCGGGTTTGTATGTTGGCATTAGATCAAAAAGCATTGCGGCCATCACCACCCACAATCGCCGATACCTGCGAATTAAAAACAAAACCATACCACTACCATGGTGTCAGCAGACTTCCCACCACCAAGTGAGCAGATCATGTTTGGTGATCCAGACCTTCGGACGCCGTAAGGGGGCAGCATGAAGACAAAATCCACGATTGGTTTTGCGGGGCTGGGCGTTTTGGGCGCCGGCGCAGCCCTGGCGTATTTTTTCCGCAAAAATATCTACGAGCGCGCCTTGGATTTGCCGCCGGCATATTACCAGGTCGCCGTAACCGAAAACGTCCGCACCCCCACTTCGGACGGTCTTACCCTGGCTTGTGACCTGTATCTGCCAGAATCCAAAAAGCCGCTGCCCACTGTGCTGCTGCGCACGCCTTACGGCCGTTCCGGGGTCATCGGCGGTCCGATGGTTTTTATCTCTCAACGTTTTGCCGAACGCGGCTACAACGTCGTCTGCCAGGACGTGCGCGGCCGTTTCGATTCCGAAGGTGAGTTTGAGCCATTTGTCTACGAGCAAGAAGACGGCCGGGCCACCCTTGAGTGGATTGCCGCCCAGCCCTGGTCCGATGGGGCAGTGGGCATGTGGGGCCCCAGTTACCTCGGTTACGTCCAGTGGGCGGCAGCCGTCGCCGACGGCGACATTGTACAGGCGCTGGTGCCGTTGATTACCCAATCCAACATGGTGGACGTGGCCGATAACGGCGCGGCGCTGGATACCATTCTGCGCTGGATTTTTATCACTGAAGTCATGACAGACGGCCGTGCGCCCCTGCCGACGCGCGTGCGCCAGATTTTACAAGCCGGCGTGCAAAACGAAATATTGGCCCCTGGTTTTGCCCACTTGCCCATCAGCACGGCCGATGAAGTGGTGTTGCAGAAGCAAGTGCCGTTTTTCCGCACCTGGGTAGAGCATTTTGGCCAGCCCGACGATCCCTATTTTGACCAGGTTGATTTGAAGCCGTTCGTGCCGGCGGTGAACGCGCCGGTACATCTGATTGGCGGCTGGTATGATATTTTTCTCAATGGCCTGATTGATGATTTTGTGGCGTTGCAGGCGGCTGGGAAACGGCCGTTTCTTACCATCGGCCCCTGGCATCACTTTAGTTTCGGCAAACAATTGCAAACCCTCAGCGATACTCTCACCTGGTTCGACGCCCACCTCAAAGGCAAAAAAGAACTGCTGCGCCCGCATCCGGTTCAGCTTTACCTGATGGGCGCGGACGAGTGGCGCAGTTATGACCAATGGCCGCCGCCTTACGAGCCGGTGCCTTATTTCTTGCAGGGGCAGGGCGGGGCAGACGGCCGTCTAACCCCCCAACTCCCCGGTTTCTATGACCAGCCCGACACCTACCGTTACGATCCGGCCGATCCGACGCCCAATCTGGGAGGTCCGCTGCTCTCCAACGACGCCGGGCGGGTCGATAACCGCCCACTGGAAGCCCGCCCCGACGTGCTGACCTATACCACGTCGCTTTTGCGCGCCGATCTGGATGTCATTGGGCCGGTGCAGTTGCGCCTGTACGTGCAGTCCTCTACGCCTTACACTGACTTTTTTGGCCGCCTATGTGATGTGCAGCCCGACGGCCGTTCGCTAAACGTGTGCGATGGTCTCCTGCGTTTGGAGCCGGGCAGGGGTGAGCCTCAGCCCGACGGCTCGTTGTGCATTGAAATCAGCCTGGCTGCCACGGCCTACCGCTTTAAAGCCGGGCACCGGCTGCGGCTGCAAGTATCCAGCGGCGCGCATCCGCGCGTCAGCCGCAATTTGGGCACTGGCGAACCGGTTCTCACCAGCACGGCTATGGTTGTTACCGACCAGACCGTCTATCACGACGCGGCCCATCCCTCGGCTCTTTTCTTGCCTCTCTAGCCTTCGGCAATCTTGTTCGCGGCGATTTTGGCCGGGCTGCCCGGCCAAAATCGCCGCATAAGCGTTTTCTCCCGGCAAATCTTTCGGCCGCCTCATCGTTTCAGCCCTCGCCCATGTATCACTTGTGACAAAAATCACAATGTGACATTCATCACCTTTATTCCAGATAAAAATCAATTGTGAAATTGTTCACAAATAATATAAATGTGGACACAACGTATTGTATTCCTTACATCTGCGACACGCGGATGTGCCAAAAATGAAGGATGGGATATGAACTTTCAGATCATGCCGAAGGGAGCTTTTCCGGGTTGGATAGACAGGCTTGCCAACCATTACCGGGTAGTCGGCCCGCGGAAAAAGCATGGACAGTATGTATTTGATGAAATTCAAGGGGCCGCCGACCTGTCGCTGCATTATTCAACCAGTGTGTTGCCGCCAAAGAAATACCTGGTGCCCCAGAAGGAAGTGCTGCTGAACTACCATCTGGACGGCAGCAGTCTGGAAATTGCCACCGAGCCAGAACCGACGGTCATTCTGGGGCTGCACACCTGCGATCTGCATGCCCTGAAGCTGTTCGACCGTATTTTTAGCCAGGGATTTACCGATCAGCACTATCAGGCGCACCGGCAGAGTGTCACGTTGGTGAGCATTGAATGCCTGAACACCTGCTCCGCGCATGCTTTTTGCCGGGATTTGGGCACTGCCAGCGCGACGGATGGGTTCGATTTGCATATGCTCGATCTGGGTTCGTCTTACGCTTTCACGGTGGGCACCGAAAAAGGGGCCGGCTTACTGAAGGGATTTCATCACGTCTTCGACGCTACGGAGAAAGATCTGGCGCTGATTAACGATACGCTGCAAGAGAAATGGATCAATTTCCCTTATCGTCTGGATTTCAACATTCAAGAATTGCCTGAATTGCTGCAAGAGAATTTTTACAGCACGATGTGGGATGAGTTGGGGCAGAAGTGCCTGGCCTGCGGCTCCTGTACGCAAGTTTGCCCGACCTGCTACTGCTTCGACGTCACGGACGAGGTGGATCTGCTGCTGGCGGAAGGGCAGCGCGTGCGCCGCTGGGATTCTTGCCAGATTCACGAGTTTGCCATGGTGGCCGGCGGTCATAATTTCCGCGAGCGTCTGGCGGCGCGGCAGCGGCATCGCTTTATGCGCAAGGGTAAATACCAGATGGATGCCTATGGCATGGTTGGCTGTGTGGGCTGCGGCCGTTGCGCCCGGGCGTGCCTGGCGCACATTGCGCCGGTGGATGTGTTCAACGAGTTGTATGCGCGCAGTCAGGCGCTGGAGGAAGATGTGGTAGAGGATTGGCGCATGGCGGTGGAAGTGGAGGTGACGGCATGAGTATGCTTTTGGAGCAGGTCAGGCAATCTGACTCGATTTATATGCCGATACCGGCGCGGGTAACGGCCGTTACCCCGCTCACTGCCCAGGAGAAATTGTTCACCATTGAACTGCCTCATGGGCTTTCTCTGAACCACGATCCGGGTCAGTTTGTGCAAGTGACCGTGTTTGGCGTTGGCGAAGCGCCCATCAGCATCAGTTCCTCGCCCAGCCGCAGCAATGGCACGTTTGAGTTGTGCATTCGCAAAGTGGGTGATCTGACCCACGTCATACACCGGCTGGAGCAAGGCGCAATGCTGGGTATTCGTGGGCCGTTCGGGCGCGGTTTTCCCGTGGAACGCTTTCGTGGCAAAGACCTGTTGTTTGTTTGCGGTGGGTTGGGGATGGCGCCATTGCGGTCGTTGTTAAACGAGGTGCTGGATGATCGGGGGAATTACGGCCGTGTCGTTCTCCTCTACGGCGCGCGGCAGCCGGCCGATTTGCTTTTCCGCGACGAATTAGCCTCCTGGGAAGCCCGCGAAGACGTCGAAGTTCACCTCACCGTCGATTGCCCCGACACCAACTGGGACCGCTGCGTCGGCGTGATTACCAATTTGTTCCCGGAGGTGGAAGTGGAAGCGCGCAATACGGTCGCCGTTGTGGTGGGGCCGCCGGTCATGTATCGCTTTGTCTTAAAGGAGCTGAATAAGCTCCACATCCCCAAAGGCAACATCTGGTTTAGTTTTGAACGACGGATGAAATGTGGCGTGGGCAAATGCGGCCATTGCCAGCTGAATCACATTTACACCTGCCAGACCGGCCCGTCCTTTAATTACGCTGAAATTGAGAATCTGGAGGAGGCCTTCGCATGAAAGCAGCCGCAACCAAACCAAAACCGAGAGTCGCCTTTTTCGATTTTACCAGTTGTGAAGGCTGCCAGTTAACGGTGGTGGATTCTTTGCAATACCATCCAGAACTGCTGGATGTGGTGGACATCGTGGAATTTCGGGAAGCCAGCAGCGATCGCAGAGACGATTACCAGATCGCCTTCATCGAAGGCTCTTGCTCGCGAGAGAGCGACGAGCCTCGGCTGCATAAAATCCGGGCAACGGCCGATATTGTCGTAGCCTTAGGCGCTTGTGCCCACCTCGGCGGCATTAACGCTATCCGCAACCGGCAAAGCCTGAAGGAAGTACGCGAATATGTTTATGGCGACAGCGCCTACTGGTATGAGACCTATAAACCGCGGGCAATTTCCGCCGTCATCAAAGTCGACCTGGTCATTCCCGGCTGTCCGATTAGCGGGGCTGAGTTTGTCCGGGTGGTGAAGGGGCTGCTGCAAGGCCGGTTCCTGGAACCGCCGGATTATCCGCTGTGCATCGAGTGCAAATTAAAGGAGAACGTGTGTGTGTTCCAGCGCGGCCAGATTTGCCTGGGACCGATTACTCGCGCGGGCTGCGACGCTATCTGCCCGGCATATGGCGCCGGCTGCGAAGGCTGCCGGGGCCTGATTGCCAACCCCAGCCTGCCGGCTTTTTACGCCGTCCTGGAGGAATATGGCCTCTCACCGGCAGACGTGGAAACGCGGCTGTCCCTGTTTTTGACCAACCAGATGCCCAAAGCTGAGGAGGTGGAGTATGTCCAATATACACATTGATGTTCATCATATAACCCGCGTAGAAGGGCATGGCAATATCCTGGTTGACGTGCAAAATGGCGAATTAAAGCAGTGTGATCTGCAAATTATTGAGACGCCGCGCTTTTTTGAGGCCATGCTGCGCGGACGGCCGTATCAAGAAGCCTCCCACATCACCTCTCGCATCTGCGGCATTTGCGCGGTTGGCCATGCTACCGCTTCTTTGCGCGCCACAGAAAAAGCGCTGGGCATCGAGCCGACGCCGCAAACCAAACTGCTCCGCCGCCTGAATTTTCTGGGCGAAATGTTGGACAGCCACGTCCTGCACGCCTACATGCTTGTTGCCCCGGACTTCTTAAACGTCGGCAGCGTCATTCCGCTGGCCAAAACGGCGCCGGAGGTGGTGCTGCGCGCTCTGCGGCTGAAAAAACTGGCCGGCGACACCTGCAAGGCGATTTGCGGCCGGCATACGCACCCCATTGCTATGGTTCCCGGCGGATTTACTCATTTTCCCACAGCGGCTGATCTTTATGCCTTGCGCGGCCGTTACGTGGCGGCGCGCGCTGACGTAGCGGCTACTGTCGAACTGTTCCAGACCCTGCCCATCCCCCAGTTTGAGCGGGACACGGAATACATCGCCTTGCACAACGCGCCGCTTTACGGCTTCATCGATGGCGAAATCGCCAGCACTGACGGCGGCATCTGGCCGGTTGAGCGTTATCGCGAAGTGACCAACGAGACGATGCTGCCCCATTCGACGGCCAAACATACCGCCCATCAGCGCGAGAGCTACATGGTAGGGGCGCTGGCCCGCTTTAACGTTAACTACGACCTGCTGCATCCGCTGGCGCGGCAGGCGGCCGATGCGCTGGGCATTCAGCCGGTGTGCATCAACCCATTTATGAACACGGTGGCCCAGGTGGTGGAAATTGTGCACTGCGTGGAAGAAGCCATTACCCTGATCGACGAGCTGCTGCAGCGCGAAATAGCCTGGGAAGAGCCGGTTCCGCCTGCCCATCTCTCTGGAGAAGGCGTCGGATCGTGTGAAGTGCCGCGCGGTATTTTATTCCACAATTACGTCATCGAGGATGGTCTGATTGTGGAGGCGAATTGCATCATCCCCACCGGGCAAAACCTGGCCAACATTGAGGCCGACATGCGCGCTTTGGTGCCGGCTGTTTTGCACAAACCGCAGCCGGAAATTGCTCAGACGTTGGAAATGTTGGTTCGGGCCTATGATCCCTGCATTTCCTGCTCTACCCATTTGCTAAACGTGGCCTTTGTTTGATTGGTAGTTGGTCGGTTTGCTGCGGCCACCGGCAAGCCGACCAACACCTTTGAAAATAATTTAACGCAGAGTCGCTGAGGCGCAGAGAAAAAATCTGCGTCATCGGCGAATTCTGCGGATTTTCATTTATGGTGGTCGGCGGCAGTCGGTGAAGTCTCCTATGAAAAAGACATTGGTATTGGCTTTGGGAAATGTGCTGCGCGGCGATGATGGCGTAGGCACGGCCGTTTACCACGCCCTCCAATCTGCTGCCTGCCTGCCGGAAAACGTGGATCTGATGGACGGCGGCACGCCGGGGTTGGAGACCGTGCTGCTGCTGCAAGGATACGACCGGGCGCTCATCGTCGATGCGGCCGACATGGGCCTATCCCCAGGAGCATGGCGGCGATTTTTGCCCGGCGACGGCCGTCTCCCGGCCCGAGACGCCCATTTACGCGGCACCATGCACTATGCCGGTCTGGCGGAAGCACTGGCCCTGGGTGACGCGTTGGGCGTTCTGCCGCCAGACATTGTGGTGTATGGCATTCAGCCGCAGGACGTGGGCTGGCAAGAAGGTCTAAGCGCGGCTGTACAAACGGCCGTGTCCCCGGTCGCCGCGGCCATCCGGCAAGAACTCCTGATTACCCCCCTCCCCAACCGCCTGGCATAACCGACACGGCCGTTTGCTGCTATAATCCGGCGGCAAACTCAACGGCTGGAGGTATGATGCACACAATTCACAAGGGGGCTGCCCGCAAAAAGGGTTTTCTGCTGGCGCTGCTGCTTTTCCTGGCCGGCTGCGGCGCGTCCGGCACGGCAAACATCCCCACATCGCCCTATCAGGTAACCACAGACAAGGCTTCGGACGCTGTCACTTCAACGGAAGGGGACGGCCAGGTGGTGTTCGACATCACCAGCAAAACGGGCATCGGCCGCGCCGAGATTACCCGCGCGGATGGCCAGTGGCCCGACCAGGTGGAAATTCGGCTGCACGTGCGCGGCCTGGAGTCGTTGACGGTGACGTATGGTGGGGTGGCGGTGCATACGGCCGTGCCCAGTTCGGGCGACAAGATATACGACCAGACGGTGCAGTTGCCCGATAAACCTTCGCCGGCCAAAGCGCTGGATTCCCGTTACGAAATGCCCTTAATCGTCGTCGACGCCGACGGCCAGACAGACATCCCGCTGGACGATGGCTATTTTGCCCTGCGGCTGCCGCTCGATTTCCACGAGGGCGCCTTTACCACGTTTAGCGTTGACTGGATCGATTTTTATCGTTAAGTGATCAGTGAAAGTTTTCCGAAGACCCGAAGGGTTTGAAACCGAGGATACTCGACTAAATTGATGCAAAACCCTTCGGGTCTAGTTCCCAAAACCTTTTGCGGTTTACCTAAGAGATTTGTATGAAGGATGTACTCGTTTTGGGTGGTGTGTCTTACAACACCATGATTTACACCGACGAATTCCCCCAGGCGCGTTCGCACACCGTATATCCGCGTCGTTTTTATGAGACGGTGGGCTCCACCGGCGCAGGTAAAGCGTTAAATTTGTGTCGCCTGGACTTTGCCGTGACGCTGTTTGGTCTGGTGGGGGAGGATGAATTTGCGCCTCGGGTGATACGGCCGTTAACCGCTGCCGGCATCCACTTCATCCACGGCCTGGACCCGGCCGGCACCAAGCGGCACGTCAACTTGATGAATGCCGAGGGCGGGCGCATCTCCATTTTTATTGTGCCCGGCACTTATGAGGTGGCGGTAGATTGGGCCGCTCTGGAGCCGGTGATTGCCCGCTGCGATTTTGTGGCCCTGAACATCCTGAACTTTTGCCGCTCCGCCATTCCTTTGCTCCGGCAGCACGGCAAGGAAATTTGGGTGGATTTGCACGATTATGACGGCCGTAACCCGCACCATCACGACTTTATCCACGCCGCCGACGTGCTGCTGTTCAGCTCTGACCAGATGCCCGATTATCGGCCGTTTATGCAAGATTGTGTGGCGCAGGGGAAGGAGATAGTCATTTGCACGCACGGCCGTCAGGGAGCAACCGCCTTAACGCGTGACGGCCAATGGCTGGAAACGCCGATCATCGACGCTTACCAGCGCCACGACACCAACGGCGCCGGCGACGCCTTCTTTTCCGGGGTCTTGTACGGCCTGCCCAGGGCTACGATTGGCCGCGCTGCCTGCGTTTGGGCGCGGTGGTCAGTGGTTTGTGCATTACGTCGGCAGAACTGGCGTATGAGGAATTGAGCGCGGAGCTCGTGGAGGCGGAATACGGCCGTTATTTCTCGGCCTGAGGCGCGCAATCTTAAAATTGTTCGTGGGCGTCGCGGGTGATGGGTTCGGGGAGAACGGCCGTTTCCCCCACCGCTTCCTCATACACCCGCATCATGCGCTGCACGATAATCTCCCAATCGTACTGTAAGGCATGATAACGCGCCTGGCGACCCATCCGCTCCCGGCATGGCTCGTCGGTCAGCAGGCAGTAAATGCGCTCTGCCAGGGCTTCCGGGTCGCGCGACGGCACGTGGAAGCCGTTTTCGTCGTCGCGTACCAGAAAAGCCAGCCCGCCCACCTCCGACGCAATGACCGGCGTGCCCATGGCCATCGCTTCCAGCGCTACCATACCAAAGCTCTCATAGTGCGAGGGCATGATCACCATTTCGGCCGCCGCGTAATAATTCGGCAAAATCTCCTGGTCTTTAGCCCCTAAAAACGTTACCAGATCGGTGATACCCAATTCCTGGCGCAGCTCTTGCAGGCGCGCCATCTCCGCATCCGGCGTGTCGGCCCACGGGTCCCCGCCGATGATGGCCACGCAGACGCCGCGCACCGCTTCGGGATACCGTTTCTGGATCAGGGCCATTGCCCGCAGTAGAGTATCAATCCCTTTCAAAGGTTCTATCCGGCCGGCAAAGATGATATTTTTATCGTTTAGCGGGATGCCGACCTCGCGTTTGGCAATGGTTTTGGGGATTGGCGTGAACCGCTGCAAGTCGACGCCGGGCGAGACGACGCGGACTTTGCGCATGTCGGCCCCATAAAGCCAGTTGAGCTGCGCCTCCTCGGCCGGTGTGGCGGCGATCAGGCGATCGGCAATTTTGATCACATGCTGCTCGCCGAGGATTCGTTCCCGAGGCGCGCGCTCACTTTCATCCTGAGCGATGCGGTTTTTCATGTGGCCCAGGGTATGGAACATGTGGACGATGGGCACGCCCCAGGCATCGCGCAGTTTTTCGGCTACCATGCCCGACAGCCAGTAGTGGCTGTGAATGAGGTCGTAGTGAATGCCTTCTTTTTCCGCGAAGGCCAGCGTGCCGGCCACAAATTCACCCAGATATTGGCCGATGTCGGCGACGGGGATGGGCTTTTCCGGACCGGCGGGGATGTGAATCACCCGGCCGCCGTAGCCCAGGTCGTGTTTGATCATCGGCTGGCAGTCGTCCTGGGAGCGGGTGAATACGTCTACCAGCACACCTTGCCGCCCCAATTCGCGGCTAAAATCGCGCACGTAGACGTTCATGCCGCCGGTTTTTTTGCCGCCGAGCATGGCCAGCGGGCAGGTGTGGACGGAAAGCATGGCGACGCGGCGGATTGGGTGGGTGGAGTTCAAGCGTGTCCCTCGGCTTTTTCCAGAGTGAGGCGGAAAATTTCGGTGTCTTGGGCGCCGAAGCGGTATTTGTAGGTTTCGTTGCCGCGCAGGAAGTCGAATTCGGCACGGCCGTTTTCGATAGCGTGTTCGATGGCTTTGGCGGTAAGCACCACCCCCAGGCTGAGCCCGCCAAAGGCTTCCGGGTCCAGGCCGGAGTTGTACACCCAGATGCGCCCCTTGTAGTCAAAGTTGAAAAGGGCGGCCGCTTTCTGATTGTTCACTTCCATAAACATCAGCTGGAGAGTGCCGGCGTCCAGGGCAGCCTGGGCAACCTCGTGGAACACCGCGCGACGGCCGTCGTTGAGCCAGTCGCGTTTTTCAAATGTGCTCAGCTGCAGCAGCGCCAGGAAATCATCCACCGCCTGGGGCAGATCGTCCTCCGGGCCGATGAGGCGTAGTCGGGCGTCGGCGCCGGCGGCGCGGCGCAGTTTGCGCTGCACTTCGCGCCGCTGTTTACTGTCCAGCATGTCCAGGTAGGCGTCGAAGCTGGGCGGCAGCGCGATGATGGGGCAGACTTCGTACACCTCTTCCTGCAGGCTCAGGCCGTGGGCCTGGGCCAATTGGGGCATAATGGTGCGTGTGGCCGACGCTGCCGGAATGTTGCACAGTTTGGCCGTATGCCAGTGGGGGAAATCGGGCTGCAGCAGCTGCTGGCAGACGGCCGTCCACCCGGCTTCGGCCTCGTCCGGTTGCACGATCAGATCCAGGTAGTCGGTTTCCTCGACGCAGCCGTTAAAGTGCAGCACGCCATCCACAATATAGAAGCAGCCGATGGCCGCCAGACGGCCGTCATCGGCATATGCCGCAATGGTGTGCAGGTCGGCGGACGGCGGCTGCAGATGCCGCCACCACGCCTGCTGGTAAGCGTGGGTCTGAAAGGGCGTATCGGTGATGCCCTGGCTGGCCACGGTGTCCCATGCTGCGGCTAGTTCGTCGAAAGCGGCCGTTCCCGGTAAATGCTTGGTAAACATAATGGTATTTTGCACCCCGTGTCTTCTGTGAAGCACATAAACATCCGATGGGTGACGCGCATCGGATGTTTGGCGTAGGTAAATAATTGTCTAATGTCGATTATAACTGATTTGCGCGATTGGACCGTTAGTAATTTGTTATCGTTTTGGCAGGCGCCAGCGCCAGAGGATCTGCCACCAGTCGAACAAGCTGGGGACGTTGCGTTCGTAGCGCACGAGGAGGACGCTGGTAAGCAGGACCAGTGCGCCAAGCCATTGCACGGCCGTCAGGCGTTCGCCCAGGAAAAGGATTGCCAGCGTGATGCTGACGACGACTTCCAGCACGCCCAGCAGGGCTGTTTGCAGGCTGCCCAATTTTTTAACGCCCAGGAAAAGCGTCAGGCGGGAAGCGGCGGTGACCAGACCCATGAGCAGAATGGCTTCCCAGCCGGTGGCCGGCACGGCCGTGAGGCTGGTGGGGAACAACAGCCAGGCCAGCGTGACCACGCCGGCCATCGCCGTGATGGCGTAGAGCGTCATAGTGGGCGCCGGGATGTCATACATGATGCGCTGGCTCAGGACCAGTTGAAAAGCATAGGTAAAAGCAGCTACCAACATCATGCCGGCGCCAACCCAGTCGGGCATAGACAGGCCGCCCGCGGTCAGGAGATAGATAGCCAGGATGGCAAGCGCCGTGCGCAGCAGCGTGAGGCGAGAAATGGAATGGCCGATCAGACGCAGCAGGATGGTGACGAAGATGAGGTAGCTGATGTTCAAAAGCTGCCCCACGGAGGCGTCGATGCGGTTGAGGCTGGCGTAGTAGAACAACGACCCCAACCCGTTCACGCTGCCGGCCAGCAGGCTGCTCAGAATGCCGGGGGCGGAGCTGCGGATGTAGCGGCGGGCAAACAGGAGAACGGCCGTCCACAAGACGGCCGCGGCAAACAGAGTGCGAAACGCCACCACCGTCAGCACGTCGGCTCCGGCGGCATAGGCGAGTTTGGCAAAAATGGGAATCGATCCCAGGAAAACGGGCGACAGCAAGGCCCAAAAAATGCCTTCGCGCCATTGGCGGTTTTGTTGTTCGGGGTTGCCGGGAGGCTGGGTCGGCCCTAAGGCCTGGCCTGGAGGAGTTCGCGAGGAATCATTGGGGGGCGACATGCGATTTTGCGTGAAGTTCAGTCAATCATTTGGCTCACAGTTTCAGCGCATACGGCAAACTCCACTCAAAACTGTACAGTCGTCAGGCGGTAGTCATTACATAGAGGGTACTTCGTCGGATGGTGAGAGGGGGAGCAGGATGTGAAAGGTGCTGCCGGGCAACGTTTCCGGGTCGCGTCGTTCGCTTTCGACCCAGATACGGCCGTTATGCGCTTCCACAATGCCTTTGGCAATAGCCAGACCCAGACCCAGGCCGCCGCCCTGAAAGGCGGATTTGCTGGTGGAATGGTGCTGGATAGCGCCCAGCGTATAAAACTGCTCGAAAATGTGGCGCTGTTCCTCCAAAGGAATGCCAATCCCCGTATCGCTGATAACGATGTCCACAGCCTTGCCTTGCACGTCGTGACCGATGATGGTGATTTCGCCGCCGTCCGGGGTGTATTTGACCGCATTGCCGACAACGTGTTCCACGGCAGCCTGGATACGCCGTCCATCTCCCTGGATGAGGGGCAGACTGCTAAAATCGCCGACGTTCAGCTTCAGGTTCCGTTTGCGGCAGGTTTCCCCATACGTTTTTTGCATGTCAGCGATGACTTTGGTTAAGCGCACTGGCCCTAGCGACAGGTCCAGCGTGCCCGAAGAAATGCGCACGACGCTGATGATCTCGTTAATCACATCTTGCATGCGAGCCACGCCTGATTGTAATCCTTCGGCGATGCCGGCGATGGTTTGCGCCGGAACGAGATCGTTTTTGTTGGCTACCTGCTCGGCTAGCAAATGCGAATAGCCGCTTACCAGGGTGAGCGGCGTGCGGAGCTCGTGGGAAACTAGGACGATGAAGTCGCTTTTCAGGCTGTCCAGTTCCATGAGGCGTTTGTTGGCAGCGCGCAGTTCGCGGACTTTTCTTTCCAGGCTTTCCACCAGATTTTGGGCATGTTTTTCCAGATGCTGGCTTCGTTCGTCGGCTGTCAGTTTGTCCTGCTTGCCTTGTAGGAAGCGCTCGACGTCGGTCGTGAAGGTAGCGACGTCGATGGGTTTGGTCATAAAGCCGGTGCAGCCGGCGGCCAGGGCCAGTTCACGGCTGCCGGCGCTGATGTTGGCGGTCAGGGCGACAATAGGGACTTCGGAAAAGTGGGGCAGGCTGCGCAGGCGGGTGGTAATTTCACGGCCGTCCATGTTGGGCAAATTGATGTCCATCAGGATCAACTGCGGCTGTTTTTCGCGCGCCAGGTTGATGCCTTCCAGCCCTTCGGTGGCCACAAACACCTCATAGCCACGGCTGGTCAGCACGCGTTCGACCAGTCGGCGGCTGGCGTGGTCATCTTCAATGTAGAGAATTTTTGCCCCTTGTCCGGTCATTTTCTAACGGTTGCCTCTTTTAACCAAGTGCGCCTATGGTAACGCCTGGCGAATGTCGCTCAGCAAATCGGAATCCATGAAGGAGCCTTTCTGCAACAATGCTTTAATTTTACCGTCAAGTCGTTGTCTTTCAATAGGCGATAATTCCTTGGCGGTGACGACGATGATCGGGACGTCTTGCAAACGGCCGTCTTTTTTCATGGCCTCCACGATGGCAAACCCGTCCAGGTCGGGCATCATCAAGTCCAAAATGACCAGGTTCGGGCGTTTTTCCTCGATCAACATCAGGCCGTCCAGCCCATTATGGGCTTCGTCGATGAGGTAGTTGCCCTGCGCCTGCAAAATGCGGCGAATGAGCCGGGCAGCGTCGGGATTGTCTTCAATGATGGCAACGCGGTGCACACGCGGATCGATGTCTTCCAGGGCGGTGAGCAGCCCTTCCTGGCGGGCGGAATATGCGGCAGTTTCTTCCGCCAGGACGACGTCCCGGGCATAGTGTTCGCCAATGACGTGCTTTTCGACTGGGAAGGTATGGCCAGAGCAGTTGACGACGACCGTTTCGTGCGGTTGGATAACACCCTGGCGGATAAGTTTGAAGAGACCGGCGAAGGTAACGGCCGTTGCCGGTTCAATCGACAGACCATCCATGCGCGCCACCACCTGCAATGCGGCAAAAGCCGCCGCATCGTCGATGGCTTCAATGACGCCGCCATAGGTCTGAATGAGGTCGCGAATGACCTCGTAGGCCACGCCCGGCACGCCCGTCGCCAGAGTAGTAATGTCGGTGATGGGGTTGTCTACATTTTCGGCTTTGGCCAGTCCTTTAGCAAAAGAATTGGCCATTGGCGCACAGCCGCTGGCCTGGAAACAGCCCAGTTTGGGCACTTTGTCTACAATCCCTTGCTCTGCCAGTTCAATAAACCCTTTCATCACGCCCACCGGGCCTAACCCACCGCTCACCGCTTGTAAATACCAGTCGGGCGCTTGCCAGGCATAACGGTCGCCGCTGGGCAGCGAGGGGTCTACCCCAGCGGCCACGTTGCCCAACTGCTCGGCGACTTCATAGGCCACTGTTTTCATCGCTTCCTTGGCTGCAATCCCTTTGATGCCCTGGTCGAGAAATAAATTTTTGCTGGCGGCGAACTCGGCGGCTACCCTTTTGCACTCGTCGTATGTGCCGGCCACTTTAATTACCTCGGAGCCGTAGAGGGCGACTTCGCGCATTTTGTCTGCGGGCACGGAACTGGTGACAAATACCCACATCTTGATGCCCGCGCGGGCGGCGTAAGCGGAAAAGGCGATGGCCACGTTGCCGGTGGAGGCGACGACTGCTTCGGTGATGCCGGCTTCCTTGAGGGCGCTGATGGCGATGGTTGCCTGGCGGTCTTTGAAGGAGCCGGTTGGCCCCTGACGCTCGTCTTTGATGAAGATGTTGGGATGGCCAAGCATGAGGCCGAGGTTGTGGGCGCGCAGTAGGGGGGTCCAGCCCTCGCCGAGGGTGATAATGTTGGCGTCGTCGCACAGGGGCAGGCGTTCGCGGTAGCGCCACAAATTTGCGCCGCGCGCGTTCAGGCGCGTGCGCCAGGACGCGGGAGCTGCGGTGTCGGTTTCATAGACGGCGTCCAGCCAGCCATCACCGCAGTTGGGGCAGCGTGTTATGGGATGGTCGTAAGCGGTTTTGGTTTTGCATGTCCGGCAGATGACGGCGAATTGGTTCATGGTGTCGTCTGGCTTATCCTTTGGTCAGGTATTGGTTGTTTGGCGGCCAGGGTCAGGTGGGCACGGCCGTTTCGCGCGGGGCGGCGTCGCGTTCATGTTCAGCCGGTTGTTTCTTCGGCAAACGGATGAAAAAGGTCGTGCCCCTGCCTACCTGGCTTTCCAGCCAAAGCTTACCATGATGCATATGGACAAGCCACTGGGTAATCGGTAACCCCAGGCCGGTGCCGCCGGCCGTGCGGGTGGTGGAATTGTCGACTTGTTCGAAGGCCACAAAAAGTTTGTCGAAGTCTTCGGGGGCAATGCCGATGCCGGTGTCACTAACGGTGAGGAGGATGTGATCGGGGTTTTCCGGCACGGCCGTTATCCGGATAGTTCCTTTCGTCGTAAATTTGGCGGCATTTGACAATAAATTGATCATAATCTGGCGGATGCGCACCGGGTCTGCTTCAATCATTGGCAGGTTGGGCGCGATGTCGCTCATCAATTCCACGTTAGGGTTCACCAGACTGCGGATAGTCCCCAGCGAGGCGTCGATGATCTCGGTCACGTTCACCGGCTCAAATGTCAGGGTCATCTTGCCGGCGTCGATCTTGGCCATGTCCAAAATCTCGTTGATCAGCATGAGCAAATGGTGGCCGTTGTTGTAGATGGAACTGAGGTCCTCTTCTTGTTCGACGGTGAGCGGGCCGTCGATGCCCTTTAAAATCACCCGCGAGAAGCCAATGATCGAATTGAGCGGCGTGCGTAGCTCGTGGGACATATTGGCCAGGAATTGATTTTTCATGTTGTCGAGCTGGCGGAGTTGTTCCACGCTGGCCTGAATTTGCTCAAACAAGCGGGCATTTTCCAGCGCCAGGCCGGCCTGGGTGGCGATGCTGCGCAAAAGCTGCACGTCATTTTCCCGGTAGGCGCGCGGGCGATGGGACTGAACGCAGATCAGGCCTGATGGCGTGTCTTCGCGCACCAGGGGGATCCACAGGCTGGATTGGGCGCCGGATTGGCCGGGCATCGCTTCCGGCAGGGCAGCGTCGGCGGCTTTTTCGGTCAGCAAATAGTGACGGCCGTGCAAAAATTTATAGAGCGTCTCATCGCGCTGCAAAATTCGGGGCTTCAGGAGCAAGGACTGGCCTTTTTCCACCGCCAGGACGGGCGTGTATTCGCGGGTGACATCGTCGTAAAGGGCCAAAAGGAAATAGCTGTTATCCAGGAGCCGGCCCACTTCGCGGTAAATTGTTTGTCCCAGGTCTTCGACGTTGAGGATGCTGGAAATATTGGATTGGATCTGGTTGAGGAAGATGAGTTCCTGCGCGCTGGTTAGCGCCTCGTCCAGCAGTTTTAGGTTTTCAATTTGGGTGGTCAGGTGATCTACGACGGTTTGGGCAAAGATGACGTGGTTGTTGGAAAACGGCCGTTGCGTTAACGAGTCCAGCGCCAAAAAGCCGATTAAATCTTGCTGGCTGGCCGCGGGCAGCAGCAGCGACAGCTCTGCGCCAAACTGCGTCACGTACCGCGCCATCACCTCGGCGGGAATGTCTGGTTCCGCAGGGCTCAGGAGCAGCGGCTGCCTTTGTTCATCTAGAAATTCATAGACAAAATCGCCGGCCATGGGGAATGTGGCGGATTGCCCCGTTGTTGTTGGAACCGCATCTGCCGCGATGTGGCCCTGGCCTTGCGCCGCATCGTACAAAACAATGCGGCACTGGGAGGCGCTGGTGTATTGGGCAATCTCCTGCACGGCAATCATCAGGGCGTCGTCGCGCGTGAGCGCCTGGCTCAGGGAACGGCCGATCTGGTAGAGCAGCTCGGTTTGTCGCAAAAGCTGCTGGTTGGCCAGAGTGATGGCCGCCTGATCGGCCAGGGTGCGAAACGGCTGCAAATTGCGTTCGTTGTAAGCTGATTCGGCCGTCGTGTGCAAAATTAACGTGCCCAGCCACTGTGTCTCCACAAAAATTGGCACCAGGGCGCTTGATTTGAGCTGTTGGTCCGGCAGCAGTTGGCGGGCCAGATCATCGCTGGCCAGTTGGGTTTGCGGGTCAGTCAGCACGACAATTTCGTTGCGGCCCAGCCTGTCCTCAAACAGGAATTGGCTGCGCGGGTAACGGCCGTATGGGGCCACCGGCAGGTCAAAGCGCGACCAGACGGCCGGGCAGGCCAAATATTCCGGATCGTCCACGACGACAATTTGCGCCAGGTCCGCCTGGCCTGACTGCCGGGCGAAATCGATTAGGGCGTTGTAAATGTCGCCCTGATTGCGCGCCTCGCTAATTTGCCTGCCTGTTTCGTATAGCAAACTTGTCTCGGTCAGGTTGGCCTGCACCTGGGAGAAAAGATCGGCGTTGACAATGGCCGCGGCCAGCTGGTCGGCCAGGTTTTGCAGCACAGTGACCGATTCGGCGGTAAAGGCGCCTTTTTGGGTGCTTTGGACCGACAACGCGCCAATGACGTGGCCCCGGCTGCGGAGCGGCAGCGCCATTTCCGCCCGTGTTTCCGGCAGGATGGGGTTGGGGGCAAAATCGGTGGCCTGGGTGACGTCTTGGGCAATGCGCGCTTCGCTGTTGGCGATGGCCGCGCCGATCATGGACCCGCCGCCAATGAGCAGTTGGTGCCTGTTTTCGACCTGGATCCGTCCGGCTTCGCCTGTGCCGGCCTGGAGCACGGCCGTTTTCCGTTCATCATCCACCAGAAACAGGCCCACGTAGTAATAATTGAACCGCGCCCGGATCAGATCCACCACGTCGGCAATCAGCTGATGGGGTTCTAGCATGCTGGTAGCCGCCGTGGAAACCTGGGCGGCCAACTGTAGCTGGTTGGAATAGGCGCGGGTGGTTTGCAGCAGGTAGGCGTTGTTCAAGGCGGTGCTCATTTCGCGAATGAGCGCCTGCACGTCTTCCTGGTCTTCCTCGGTCAGGTCTACGTTCTCGGGCAGTTGCACCCGGCCAAAGGTATGTTCGCCGATGCGCAGCGGTACGCCGCTCAGGTCGTCGGGCGGCAGGGGATTGAAATTTCGCTGAATGTCTACGCCGCCCGGCCCGGTGTGGGCGGTGAGGGAGGCTTGCTGGGCGCTCCACAGGGTGTCGACGAAACGGCCGTGTAAAATTTCCAGTTCATGCGCCCGCTGCGTGGCTTCCAGCAGCAGGAACAAATTGCGCCACAACGTGGCCAGACCCTGGCCAAAGGTACGCAGCAAGATGGGCAGCTCGTCGAGGCTGTCCCCGGCAACCTGGCTGCTGTAGGCGATCAGCGCGCCCGACTGTTCGGCGGTCAGCGGCAGGATAAGCGTTATTGACTGATTGGATTGGCGTCGCGTTTTGTGATGCTGGGCGACAGCCTCGCCTTGCTCGCTGGCTTCGGCCTGGGCCAGCAGACGCTGCACGTCTGGCCGATGGGGTTCAACCTGTCGCGGATTCTCGTTGGTGGTGGTGCGTACTCGCCAATCTTCGGTTGGGGCGCGTTTTTCATAAATGGTGACGTGGTCCAAGCGCAGCGCCTGGCAGATGCCGCTGACCGCTTCATCCAGGAGTTCGTTCTCGGTGACGGCGCTGGCCAGGCGGGCGTTCAATTCCAGGATGTCGTTCAGGCTCTGGCTGCGTTGTTCGACGGATTGGCGCAGCAGGCGCTGTTGTTCTAGCTGGGCATAAAGCGCCTGCTGCAGGGCGATTTGCGATTCTTCCTGGGCGCGCAGTTGGATGACTTCTCGGGTTTCGGCCAGTTTTTCAAGAAATATCGTTTGGAAATCGTTGAGCTTGTGAATGGCGCCGACGGCCGTGTGCCAATCGGCGGCCTGAGGAAAAAAGGTTGTGAAAAGGGCCTGGCTGATGGCTTGCAGCATTTGCGAACCAGTGATGATGGCCAGTCCCTGTTTGGCCAGTTGGGTGGCCGTAGCCCCCACGTCAAAATTGCTGGCCTCGCCAATGAGGTAGCGCCAGAGTAAATCAACCAGTTCAGTGGCCACGTAGGCGCCGCGCTGGATGGATTTTAGCTCTTCGCGGTTATCGGCGACGAAGGCGGCAAAGGCATCGGCGGCGGCTTGAATGATGGCGGCGCGATCGGCCGGCCATTGGTCTAGAAAGGGCGGCGGCGGTTGGGCTGGCCGGGTCATGGCTGCTCCTCGGCTTCGGCGGGGTGACGGCCGTTATCGGCAGACGGCCGTGTCGCTTCTTTCTGGGTGCCCAACGTTAAGGCTACCGGCTGCCCGGCCATCCGGTCAGAGATGGCCTTCAGACCAATGTGCAAAATGTGATCAATGTCGGCCGCGCCGTGCAGTTCGGCGCTGATACGGTTCAATTCCTGCTGGCGCCGAACACGGCTTTGCGCGGCGGCTAACAGGCGGGCATTGTCGATGGCCACCGCCAGCTGATCGGTCATTGCCTGTAAAATGCTGACCAATTCCGGACCAAAATTACCGGGTTCCGTGCTTTGCACCGTCAGCGCCCCAATGATTTGGCCGCGCACCCGCAGCGGCAGAGCAAGTTCTGACCGCGTCGCCGGGAGATGCGGGTTGGCCTGCCATTCCCTGTCAACCGAGACATCCTGAGTGATTCGGGGCTGTCCGTCGCCTGTCGCCCCGCCAATCAGGGATTGTCCGCCCACGGCCAGCCGATGCCCTTGTTGCAACTGAATGCGGCCTGCTTCGCCGGTCGCGGCCCGGAGGACGGCGTACAGCCCTCCCTGGTCAATTAGAAATAGACCGGCGTAATACAACGCGAAGCGGTCCCGGATCAAGTTAACCGCACGCTCTAGCAGTTCGTCCAGTTCCAAAATGCTGGTTGTGACCGCAGACACTTCAGCCGCAGTTTGAAGCTGATTGCGTTGGATCGACTGCACCAGCAGCGCCTGCTGCACGGCCTCAAATTGCAGGTGGTTGTTTAGGGCGATGGCCACGGCCCCGGCGATAGTCTCCAACAACTCGACGTCTCGTTCGCCGAAGGCATCGCTGTTGTTTTCGTTCTCGATGGCCAGAACGCCGATCAATTCATTGGCCACGATCAGCGGAAAACCTAGCCAGGTGCTGGACATCGCCCCTACGGTGATGGATTGGTATTTTTCGGCCAGTTCGGGAAAGCGGTCGTTGATGAGCAAATAGTGGCGGGTGCGCGCCACCTGGCCACTGAAACCCTGGTTGATGTCCATCGGGCCAATTTCCGAGAGATCCACTTCTTCGCCGTATTCGTAGGCAAAAATCCAGTCGAGGTGTTCGCCGTCCGGCGTTTTGAGGATAACCGACATGGCCGTCGCTTCAAACAGGGAAAATATTTCGCGCCGCACGCCATCAAAAATATCGTGCAAGGTGGGGGCCAGCGACAGCGTCTGGCTGAGTCGGTTGAGGGCGCTGAGTTGGGCGACACGGCCGCGTGCTTCGGACGTGAGGGAGGCGTTGTTGAGGGCGATAGCGGTTTGGTTGGCCATGACCTGGGCCAACTGGATTTCGGTCTCGTCGAAGGGGCGTTCGTGGGCGTCACGCCCGATGATAATCAGGCCTTTGGTTTGTGGGCCGGCTAACAGTGGGATTTCGAGGCTGTGGTGGAAACCGGCGGTTTGAAGGAGATTTTGTTGCTCGGCAGTTAGCCGGGAGTTGCTCAGCGAGCGGTGAATGGGCTGCCCGTCGGCCAGCGCCTGGAGCAAGTCGGGCTGGTCGGCCAGGGGATAGACGGTGGTGTTTAAGTCGAATTGTTCGACGAGACGGCCGTTTTCCCGGCGCACGTAGGTGATTTGCGTCACCAACGACTGGGTGGGTTCGTGCCAGGTTGTCATGGTGCATTTGGCTGCCGCAAGCTGATTGGCAAAGGTGCGCGCGGCCCGCCGGTAAATTTCGCCAACGTCCATCGTCGTTGCCAGACTGCTGCTCAAGTTAAGCAGCGTTTGAGTTTCCACCAGATGTTGTTGGGTCCGGGCGAAGAGGGTGGCATTGGCGATGTTCGCGGCGACCTGGTTGGCCATAATTTGCAAGATGGCCCGGTCTTCTTCGACAAACGCGGCCGGCTGCTGGCTCTGCACGTCGAGAACACCCAGGATACGGCCGTGCGCCTGCAGTGGCAGCGCCAACTCCGAACGGGTGTCTCGCAGCAGCGGCTCATTAAAAAACACCGGGTCTTCAAATACGTCATGGGCAATATGTGCTTCCCGGTGCTGCACCACCCAGCCGACAATCGATTTTGAGGCCACATCGATCTGATAGCGGCGCTTTTTCATCTCTTGCCCTACGGCGCCAGTCGCTTCGCGCAGAGTGAGATACTGCTCCGACTCGTCCAGCAAATAGACCGCCACGAAATAAAAGCCAAACTGATCGCGGATGGTGTACACCGCATCCTGCAGCAAATCATCCAAATTTAAGGAGAGACTGGCTGACTGGCTAACCGCTGCACCGCGCTGCAATTGCTGGGCGCGCCGCTGCACCAACTGCGTTTGCGCCTTTTGCGCCGCCATCAATTGAACCGAGGCGGCTAAAGAGTTTTGCATCGCATTGGCGCTGATCCAGGCAACGGTGCCGATGCTGATCGCGGCAAACACAAAGGCTATCAGGTCAGCCAGCGCAAAATTGGCGTTTGCCGCCAAAAGAAAGTAGCCGAACATCGAGCTGATGATTACGGCCGTATAGAGGATGCTCGACCGCACCGAGTCCACCGTGGCGATGCCGATCACCGAGATCAGCATGAAATATGGCAGCGTCGTGAGCGTTTCTCTGGCAGCAAACTGGACGAAAAAGATTGTGTTAATGGCGATAAAAAAGAAGTGGGCCGCCCGGATTGGTTGGCCGCGCCGCACCTGGAAAAGGCTGATGAAAGCCACAAGCGGCGTAAAAGAGATTTCCCCCAGGGCAGTGATCAGCTGGTACGTGGCGGCGTCCGCCGCGTTCACGCGAATGAGGTTGGTTACGCCGCTGAGCAGCGAAACCAGGGACACCGCCAGGATGATCCGCTGCACCAGACGACCCTTCTGGATAACCAGATCATCTTCCGAATGGATGGCTAACAACCGCACGAGGCTTGGGGGCAAGGTCATATTACAAGCCTAAATCCCAGATTTCATCTCCATGCAAGATTCTGCTGATCTGTTCTGGGAATTGGTCGGCGTCCAGCGGTTTCACCAAAAACCCATCAAAGCCGGCTTCCCTGGCTTTTTTCATTTCTTCGCTGCTGCCGTGGGCCGTTACCACGACGACCAACGTATCGTGCAGCCGGGCGTCGGCGCGGATCTGGCGCAGGGCTTCATAGCCATCCTCGTGGGGCAGGCGTAGGTCCATCAAAATGAGATCGACCCGCGGCATGGTGTTGGCAAAATCGACGACGCCCCAACCTGTGGTTTTCCATTCGCATTTTTGCACGCCCATAAAGGCCAGAAGACGGGCAATCAAGACGAAGTTGGAGACATTGTCTTCGACAACGAGGATGTGAGCGTCTGTAGGTTCGATAGACTTTCTGGTTTTTGTGGGCTGGTTCATGGTTTTCTCACTTATAAATTGCCAGGTAAGCGTGGATTTCGTCCGGTAAACTGTCGACGTTGATCGGTTTGTGAATGAAGCCATCGGCTCCCGCTGCCTGGCTCTGGTCCTGGTCTTCTTTTGTTACGTTGGCGGTGAGGGTGACGATTGGAATGTTGGCAAAATGGTCTAGTTGGCGCAGTTGGCGGGTCATGGTGTAGCCATCCATGCCCGGTAGATGGATGTCCATCAAGATCAGGTCTGGTGTATGAGACTGTAAATACTCAAAGCCGGATGGGCTGTCGGCGGCGCCATGGACGATGTAGCCGGCGGCTTCTAGAACTCTTTTGACCAGTTTTTGGTTGTCTTGGTTGTCTTCAATGTAGAGTATGGTGGGCTTTGGGGGTTGCTGCCCGGCCAACTCGCTGCTTGTTTCCATTGTTACCCTGCTTTAGTCAGGATCTATCGTTGCCATGAGGTTATAGTGTAACTGATTCCATTACGAGCGCCGTTAAGGTTACGAAAAAAGCTCCACCCCATCATACCAAAACAGGCGTTGCTTTGTCGGTAGGAGTTTGTGGGGATTTGTTAATCGGCCCAGACGCGGGCGGAACGGCCGTCTACCACCAGCGTTTGTCCGGCCTTAAACACCTCGCCAGCGCCAGAAGCGACCAGGACTTCTGGCAGCGTCGGCGCAAATTCCTCGCTGATGGTAAGCCGATAGCGGCGGGTAGAGGCATTGAGGGCGATGACGGCCGTTTCCCCCTGGTACTGCCGCTGATAGACAGCCACCCCCCGGTCGGCCAGCAAAACCTGGAAATCGCCGCGGCGCAGGGCGGCTTTGGCGCGGCGCAGGGCGATGGTGCGTTTCACGTCGGCCAGAAGGTCGGTGTCCCATTGGTCGGGGGCGTGCCAGGGGAACGCGCGGCGGCAGTCCGGGTCGCCGCCGCCGGCCAGGCCAATTTCATCGCCATAATAGACGTTGGGCGCGCCGGGAACTGTCATCTGGCAGAGGAAAATGAGGCGCACGGCCGTTTTGTTTTCCCTGGCCACCGTCAGCACTCGCGGCGTATCGTGGCTGCCCAGCATGTTCATTTGCGCCAGGACAATCTCCGGGTGGTAGGTTTTGTTGAATAGCTCGTCCAGTTTGGCGGCAAAGCGGGGGGCACTCAGGTCGGGCATACGGCCGTAACCCGTCTTCTGCGCCTCCGACTGGTCCATGTTTTTGCCCAGAATAAAGCCATAGACCAGCCGCGTGAAATTGTAGTTCATTTGCGCGTCGAATTGATCGCCTTGCAGCCAGCGCTGCGCGTCTCCCCACAGCTCGCCGACGATGTAGGCTTCCGGGTTGACAGCCCGGCAGCGGCGGCGAAACTCTTGCCAGAACGCGTCGTCGTCGATTTCGTTGGGCACGTCTAGCCGCCAGCCATCAATGCCCTGTTCCAGCCAATAAGTGGCCGCGTGCCAGAGAAATTCGCGCACGGCCGTTGTCTGCGTGTTGAACTTGGGCAGCGACGGGATGTTCCACCAGGCGTCATAATTGGGCAGCGCCCGCTCGGCATAGGCATTCAGCGGCCAGTTGTAGACGTGAAACCAGTCTACATACGGCGAGTCGGGGCCGCATTCCAGCAGGTGATTGAACTGAAAAAATCCCCGGCTGGCATGGTTAAAAACGCCGTCCAAAATCACCCGCATGCCCCGAGCGTGGGCTGCGTCTAAAAAGCTTTTAAACGCCTCGTTGCCGCCCAAGAGCGGGTCTACCTGAAAATAATCATGCGTGTGATAGCGATGGTTAGACGCCGAGGCAAAGATTGGATTGAGATAAATGGCGTTGACGCCCAAATCAGCCAGGTAATCCAGCTTTTCTTGCGCTCCCAGCAGGTCGCCGCCCTGAAAGCCTTTGGTCGTCGGCGGCGCGCCCCAGGGCTGGAAGTTGGCAGGATCCATCGTGTAGCCGGGAGGGATTCGCAGCGCGGCGTGGCGCGCAAACCGGTCGGGGAAAATCTGGTAAAAGATCGCATCCTTAACCCAGTCTGGTGTGTTGACTTCCATGGTCTTTCTCCGTTAATGGTGAGTCGTGTGTCCTACTTTTGGTGAAGAATAATGGTTGAGCGTGACGTCAGGTGGCGGGAATGGGGCGCGCGCCGGTGATGCGCAGCAAATCGGCCACGGCCAGCCGCACGTCCAGCCCGCGCTGACCGCCGCTGACGTAAATCTGCGAAAAGGCCAGGGCAGAATCGTCTATGAATATTTCGAAGCCGCGATTGAGCAGGGCCAGGGCGGAAATCCCGCCAACTTGCAGGTGGGTCAGGGCTTCGGCTTCGGTATGGGAGGCCATGGTGAGTTTCTTCTCGCCAACGGCCGTCGCTACTCTTTTCAGGTCCAGCTGCCGGTCGGCCGGGGTCATCACCAGCAGCGGCTTGCCCTTATCCGGACGCAGGACCACCAGCGTCTTAAACAGTTGGCCCGGCGGCAGATTCAGCCAGGCGGCGATTTCCTCAGCGTCGCGCATGGTGTCAGGGAATGTCGTGATCTCGTGGGGCACGTTTTCCAGAGCGTATTGCACAAGTTTGGGCAGCGGCGACCGGTTCTTTTTGCCTTTAGCCATGACCAACCGCTTACCTTTTGTTGACGAGGTCCTGAATGGTTCGGATGACGTCGGGGAAATCGAACGGTTTGGGCAGGAAGCGCGCTTGAATGGCGGCCAATTCCTTCTCCGAGGGGGCCGGCCAGGCGCTTACCAGGACAAACGGCCGTGTTTCTCCCCGTTGCCGTAATTCCTGCGCCAGTTCTAACCCGGTCATGCGCGGCAGCCGGATGTCAAAAAAGAGGATGTCCGCCTGCTGGAACTCACGCTGGTCGATTTTTTCCAGGAGCGCTTCGGCGCTCATAAAGACCGGGTGGACAACAATGCCAAACAAGCCCAGGCCGCTCACCAGGAGCTGCGCGATGTTGGGCTCGTCTTCGACGTAAACGACGTGTATCTGATTTTCTGTGGGGCGCTTGTGCATGGATGTTCCTTTGCCATCAATTTTGCCGCTGATCATACCGATTCTAAGGGCGAATGGCAATAAGCGGGAAGTACAGGGTATAGGGCGGCAAATAGGTGATTTGCGCCCGGACAACCGGCTCGCCGAGGCCGTCAACCAGGTACGCCGCCGCCGAGACCCAGCGTGGCTCGTTTAGGTTGATGGTTCGAGTGAGGGCGATGGACACGGCCGTGGTCTCTCCCGGAGCTACGCTTCCCTGCCAGCGCACGCGCTGGTCGGCCAGTGTGCTCAGGCCGGTCTGGCTGTGCAGGCTGTCGGTGATGGGCACGAGGGCGTCCGGCAGACGGAGAACGGCCGTCATCTCCGGCGTCGCCGCCAGCCCCACGTTGGTGATGGCCAGCGTGTACGTGACCGTTTGCACCATGCCGGTCTGGCTCACTTCGGCGGCCAGCGTGGCGGCGTTCAGGTCTGGCGCGTCCAGCCAGAGTGCGGCTACCCGCTTAAAGGTCAGGCCGTGGCGCGCATACGCCAGTTCGAGCTGGTTGTCCAGCCGCTGTCCGGCGGCCGCTGGCCCCAGGGGCACCGCCTGGTAGGTGATGATCTGAACGGCGCTCGCAGCCAGTTCGCCGCTCCAGCGAATTTGGCGGGCGGCGGGATCATAAGCAGCGCCGCCGGTGAGTGTGGCGGGCTGCACCGCCAGGGTGGGCGGCAAGGTGTTGGTCAGGCTGACCTGGTTGGCCAGGGACGGGGCAAAATTGCGCACGGTGATGGTAAACGTGCGGGCGTCACCCACCGCGCCTACCGGCCGGTCGACTTCAAACGTCGAATCGCCCAGGTCGCTCAGCCAGCCGATGATGCCGTTCATCAGGTCTGGCTGTTGGCCGACCGGCGTTTTTTCAAAGGGAATGCCCCAGAAGATGGCTCGATACGGCCGTTCCTCATCCCCCGCTCCCGTTTGCAAGCCCTGCGTCGCCACTCCCGCCGCCATCCCCTGGTCATGCCACAAAAAGGGTTCGGCTCCCGGCGCGGCAATCAGGCCGTCGCTGAAATTTTTGTAGCTGCCATAAACCAGCGGCAGCGGACCGGCGACCGCCGGCGGTAAAACAGCGTTGGCCCGGTAAACCTGGGTCGGGGTGATGGATTCCTGGTAGGCCAGCACGCCCAGATAATCTTGCGCCAGCGAACTCTGCCGGTGGTAATAGAGAAAGTCCTGGCTGCTCAGGAACAGCCGTCCCCCCTGGGCCAAATAATTTTCCAGGCGGGCGGTCTCTGCGCTGGAAAGCGGTTGGAACCAGTCGTAGCCCGTATACCAGATGACGTAATCGTAGGCATTGAGGAGGTCCTGAGTCGGGCTGCCGCGCACCTCGCCATCCCAGCCGACCGCCCACTCGTCGAAGCTGAAGCCGGCGGCGGCGAGGGCGGTGCGGTAGAGGCTTTCCTGGTTGTACCAGCGGTCGTCGTCGACCAGCAGGATTGTACCGGGGACTTTGTGGTGGATGGGCAGTGTGGCCTCTGCGCCGGGGTTTTGCGGCGATACGGCCGTCAACGTCCAATCATACGCGGCGTCTTTGGGAGCGGTAGACGGCACGGAAAGGGTCAGGGTGACAACGGCCGTTTCGCATGGTCCAATCGTCACCTGCTCATCGCTGAGCGCCGGCTGCCAGGGCGCGTCTTGAACGGCCAGTGAGAAGGTGTCGGTCATGGTCTCGCTCAGGTTTTGCAGCGTCAGCGGATATACCAGCGTTGCGCCGCCCGGCGCAAAATCATCCACCGCCGGCGGCAGCCAGCGTATCCCGGACGGGTTGGGCGGCGATTGAAAAAAGCTGAACGTTCGGGCCAGAATGGCTTCTCGATCCGCCTGCCGGGACACACCCTCCAGGCCGAAGCCCAAATAGGTCAGGTGATAGCTGCGGCATTGATCGGCTTGCAGGCCGCCGGCACGGCCGTCGGCGTACCAAAAGATTTCATCCGTCAGGGCGTTGTCTCGCGGTCGGGCGACGTCCACTGCCGCCTGATTGTCGGCGCTGTCGCCGCCGTTTAGGGTGATCGCCAGCCCGTCGTAGACGGTTCCGACCGCGCCGGTGAGGGTTTGGGTAACGGCCGTTTTGCCCAGATATTGGGCCTGCAAACGGTCCGCCCACCAGACTTCGGTGAAGAAGCCCTGACCGTCGTAGTAAGCCGCGTTCTGGCCGGTGATGAGCATGCTGCCGCCTGTGCCCAGGTAGTCGGTGATGACCTCGTTGGCGGCCACGTAGCCGGGCGAATCCTCCGGCGCAGCCCAGATGACCGTATCGTAGGCGCTGAGGTCGGCGGCCGTGGGCAGCGACTCGGGCAGCGGGGAGCGGATGGGCCAATAATCGAAGGCATAATCCAGGTTGGTCAGACTGGTCTGGTAGAAGCGGGCAACGCTGCGATAGTACCAATCGCCGCTGTGGACGAGCATCATGCGCGGGCCAGGATCAAGGTCGACGTTTAGGTAGTGGGTTTGGTTGGCGGCGATGAGCACCGGGATGTTAGCCAGGCGGTAGCCCAGGCGGCTGAGGCGCACGGTGTAGGCGCCGGTGGGCAGGGTGACGGCCGTTTTGCCATAAGCTGTCACCGTCTGGCTGAGCGGTGTGTCCAGGATGGTCAGCGTGGCGGAGATGGCCGCCTGGCTGGCGCTGTCGCGCACGGAGACGACGAGCGCGCCGGACGGCGGGCGGTCCAGGTTGAAATCCTGACTCAGCGTCTGGTTGGCCTGCACGGCCAGGCCGTTGGCGGTGGTTTGATTGAAGCCAAAAGCCGCGACGGCTACCTGGTAAATTCCTGGCTGGAGGGCGGCGGTGTAACGGCCGTTGCCATCTGTTTGCACCGTCAGCGTAAAAGCATCAGGTGTGGTCAGGGTGACGGTGATGCCCGCCAGCGGACGGCCGTCACCTTGCACCAGCCCGGTTAGCGTGCCGTGGCTGGTCTGGGTGGCGACGGCGGCATAGGCGTCAATCTCTCCCCAACCAGCGGCCATGTTGGGCGCGGCGGGGAAGTTGGGCAGGGGAACGGCCGTTTCCGTGAGAATGCGCGTGACGCTCTGGCGATCCAGGCCTGGATTGGCCGACAAGAGCAAAGCGGCCGCGCCGCTGACGTGTGGCGTGGCCATCGACGTGCCGTTCAGGTAGCCGTACAGGCCGCCCGGCAGCGCTGACAATATTCTGGTCCCCGGCGCGGTTACCGCGGGCTTGTAATCGGGTGTCAAAATTGACGGACCGCGCGAAGAAAACCAGGCCAATTCGCCCGTCTCGTCGCTTGCGCCAACTGCCAAAACGCCGCCGATGCTGGCCGGGGCCAACAGGCTGCCGGGGTCAGGCCCGCTGTTGCCCGCCGCAAACACAGTCAGGATGCCGGCCAGATGAATAGCCTGGATGTCGGGAACGAAGGTATTCAACCAGCCCGGCCCGCCCCACGAACCGTTGATGATGTCCGGGGCCAGGGCTACGTCGCCGGCGGGAGCCAGCAGCCATTGAAAGGCGGCGTGCACGGCGCTGTCGTAAATCAACCCTTGCTCATTGGCGATGTTGACGGCAATCCAGGCAGCGCCCGGCGCGACGCCCAGCCCATTTTGGCCGACGGCCGTGCCGGCGACGTGAGTGCCGTGGCCTAATTGATCAAACGGCACGGTGATGGTGGGCATGGCGGTGTTGTACCAGTTGCCGGTGTGATCGACGAGACCGCCGCCCAGGTTGCCGCGATAGTTCGGCAGAAGATCCGGGTGCTGCCAGTCTACGCCGCTGTCCATGATGGCCACGGTGACGCCCGCACCGTCTATGCCCAGGCCGTGCCAGACCCAGGGCGCGCGCACGCTGGCGACGCCCCAGCTTTGGTCGGCGGTGGCCACGGCCGTTGCCCGGTCCAGATACCCTGCGCTGTCGGCGGTCGTTGGCGGGAGCAACGGCCGTGCCTGATCCAGCATGATGCGGGCCACGGCCGGGTCAGCGGCCAATTGGTAAACCACCTCAGGTTGGCCGGTGACGGCAATGGCGTTGACGATCCAAAATGGCTCAAAGGAAGTGACCAGGCCGCTGGTTTGCCAGGCGCTGAGCTGCTGGCGCAGCGGCGTTTGGCTGGCAACGGCCGTGTCTTGCAAGGTTTGCACTATATTGGCGCGGCGCACGGCCGTTGGCCCCAGTCCCGCGGCGGTCTGTAAATTTGCCGTCTGTGCCAGGTGGACGATAAAGCGAATCGTTTCAGTGGGCTGGTCTGACTGTGCCAATGCCGCCAACAAGGCTGGGTCGAGTTTGGTGTCAGCAGATTGGTCTGGGGTGCTTACCGGCGGCGTTGGCGGTAATTGGGCCAGCGCTGGCCCTTTGAGGAGCAGGAAAAGGGCGCAAAAACTTAACAGGGTGGGGAGTAAAAGATAAGTGAGGCGTTTGAATTTCATAGAATGATTGCTGAACACCGATGATTTGCCGCTCTCCAGCCCGGTGAACTCGGCAAGATTTATCTAAAAACCGATTGGAACCGAACGATTCTGGTTCCCTAACACGCTGTCATTATAGACCAGTTCCCCCGGCTTCGGAGAATACCGTAAACCTTTCTGTAATTCTTGTTTCTATAATTAGGAGTTGGGTGCTGTTGGTGGCAAAGAAATATTGGCCCCAGATCCGCCGTTTCGCAAGGCCGGAAAGGTTTAGGGAAGCGGCAAGCACGTTAGGCCAAGATCGTCACATAGGGTTGTGGGCTCGATCGACAATGATCTTGCCGGACCATAAAGGCGTGCGTTTGCCAGACAAATTTTGATGTATGTTTCTTTAAAATGATGGACAAAAAAAATTTAATTCTTTACACTGAATAAATCCTCACCTGATTAGAGTACAAACGGCAAAAGAATTTATAGTTATCCCTTCATCGTCGCCTAGCCTTCGCTGCCTTGCCGGTACGCAGAGAAATTGATCTTAAAACTGTATTTGCGGGTGGGAGTTTCACCAGTGTATTGAATTAGTGTGGAAAGGGTGAAGAAATGTACGGGAAGAAGGATGTATGCTGGGCACACAAGGTCAATCGGGTTGTCAGAATTTAGCGGGAGGAAACGTCTGGGGGTGTGAGGCTGTTTCCTGGTTTGTCGTTCAGCCGGTGAATGAGATGGGGTGGCTGCTATGCATTTACGGTTGAAGATCGCCAGTCTGTTTGCCAGTTTTGGTTTGCTCCTTTCGTTGGGCCTCTTTTTGCCTGAGAGTCAATTGGCACTCCTTTGGGCGGAGAGTCTTGTTTTGGGCGCGGTGTCTTTATTGGTCATTCTGTTACCGCAACTGCGGCAGATTTCCGGTTGGTTTATTGTGGGAGGGGGCGTGTTGGTGTGGGTATTGTATAAATTTCTATTTACCGGCGGCGTGTTGAGTGGCGGTAGTGCTTATTATGCGGTTTTTGTCGTTGAAGCGGCGCTGGTGGTGTTGATTGGCGGCCTGGCTTATCGCATTTCAAGCGATTTGCAATTTTCGCAGATGGGCGATGAGGTGCTGAAAGTGGCAGTGGACTTGCTGCCGGAACTGGATTCGGCAGTTGGTCGGGAGATTGTGAAGCAGCAGATGGCGCGATGCCGGGAGGCGGAACGGCCGTTAAGCATTGTTCTTTTTAACCCTTTGCCGCCACCGACCGAGGCTGGCGCTAAAACTCATTTACCAATTGGTCTCATTCAGGCGTTACAAAAATCGCGTTTAGCCGACTTAATACGTAGTGAACTGCCGCTTGCGGACAGAATTGTGCTGCGCGCGCCTGAAGAAAGGATGCTGGTGGTCTGTCCTATGATAGACGCACCGGAGGCCGGGCAGTTAGGGACGGCGCTGTGCGACAAGGCGCTGCAGGTTTTAGGATTCTGCCCTACGTTTGCGGTCACCGCTTTTCCAGCCAACGGCTTGACGTTTAACAAGATATTGGAAGAGGCTGGCGTTGCCTTGGACAGGCAGCCGGTGGCCGACCGGAAGATAGCAAATCTGGCGCATCGTCAGTCTAACCTGACGAGTTAGCCGCGTTGCCGGGGATAGGGCGGCGGAGAATTTGCAAAACGGCCGTAAACAGCAGTTTGTACTGGTGAAGCAGCAATGTGGCGGTTGTGGTAATGCTGGCAGAGTGTGTAACGGGAGGAAAAAGATCATGTCCGAGTTTGAAAGGCAGACGGTGCTGAGGCAATCAGATAAATTTGTTGATCAGGGAGAAGCCTGGTGGGAAAAAATTTCCTCCGATCGCGCCCTCTTTAAGGGGCGCAACTATCAGCGCGTCAAGCGCCTGATGGATTTGCTATTAATTGTTCTGACGCTGCCTATCTGGCTCATCGTCGTCGGCGTTTGTGGTTTGTTGATCAAGCTGGAAAGCCCGAATGGGCCGGTTTTTTTCAGGCAGGAGCGCACCGGCAAAGACGGCAATCGATTTGAAATGATAAAATTCCGTACCATGGTGCCCAATGCCGAATCGATGAAGCATGAACTGATGCATTTGAATGAATTGCAGTGGCCGGATTTTAAAATTTCTACCGATCCCCGCATCACACGCGTGGGGCGCATTTTGCGCAAAACCAGCCTGGACGAACTGCCCCAGCTCATCAACGTAGCCCGCGGCGAAATGAGCTTTGTCGGCCCGCGCCCTACCTCGTTCAAGCCGGAAACCTATGCTTTGTGGCAGACAGCCCGGCTGGACGCGCTGCCGGGCATCACCGGATTGTGGCAGGTGATCGGGCGGGGATCGATGGAATTTGACGAGCGGGTTCGTTTAGACATTGCCTATATCGAGCGGCAGTGCATCTGGATGGACGTGATGATTTTGCTGCACACGGCGACGGCCGTTTTAACCCAACGCGGCGCCTATTAACCCGAGACTCTACTGCTATGCCCGACCGAATTGCCCTGACAAGAGTATTTCCTAAAGCGCCTGTGGGCCTGAGCGTGGTCCAGATGTTGCAGCGCGCCTTTCCCGAATTCCAACTGGAGGTCGTCGACGTTACTACGTTATTGAAGCGCCGTCCGGGTGTCCTGGCGCGAAATGGTCTGGCTATGCTGCGCACCTACGGCCGTGATCTGCTGTACGGCCGTCGTTCGGTGGGCGCGGCATTCTGGGGAACCGGTTACCTGTTTGCAGCCGTTCGGCGGCTGGTGGCCGAGACGTTGGCGGAGCGCGGCGGCGACTATGCCTTTACCTTTCAGTTGCAATCGTTGGTCAACGGCCGTGTCGGGCCAATGCCCCATTTCGTTTATACCGATCATACCCATCTGGCAAACCTCAGCTACAGCCACTTCAATGCCCACCGCCTGAACGACAAGACCTGGCTGGCCGAAGAACGCCGCCTTTACCACGAGGCAACGCTGGTGTTTACCCGCAGCAGCAACATTTCCCAGTCGCTGGTAAGCCAATACGACTTGCCGGCGGAAAAAGCGGTGTGTGTGTTTGCCGGGGTCAACGTTCGCCCGCAGCCGGCAGCGGAAAACGGCCGTTACCACCAACCCCACATCCTTTTTGTCGGCAGCGATTGGGAGCGCAAAGGCGGGCCAGATCTCCTCAGCGCCTTCGCCCAGGTGCAAAAACGTGTGCCCGACGCTCAGCTAACCATCGTCGGCGCGGCGCCCGAAGTGAACCTGCCCAACTGCCACGTCCTGGGACCGCTGCCGGTGGCCGAAGTCAGCCGCTATTACCAGCAGGCTTCCGTGTTTTGCTTACCCACCCATCTGGAGCCGTTTGGCGTGGCCTTCATCGAGGCGATGGCCCACCGGCTGCCAATCGTGGCCACCACGGTTGGCGCGATCCCCGATTTTGTCCGCGAGGGGTACAATGGCCTGTTGGTCGCCCCCGATAACGTGGCGGCGCTCACGTCCGCGCTGCTTACTCTGCTGCAAAACCCGCAGCAGTGCCAGGCGTTTGGCGAGAATGGTTACCAATTGTTCCAGGAGCGTTATAACTGGAATCGAGTAGGCGAAAAAATTCGTGAGCATGTCCTGGCTGCGCTGGCCGCCGCGCCCGACCCGGTGTCATGAGGCCGCTATTGTTTCTCAGGCCATCGCTGCCCGGTGTGCGCCTGTGTTGATTTGATCGTTAACGGATACAATCGAAAAATTGATGACATAAACCTGTAATTTGGTACTTTAGCAATCAGGGAGAAAATGCATTGACTCAAATTCAGACTTATTTGAATATAGCCCGGCGGGGCTGGTGGATTATTTTGTTAACGGCCGTTGCCGCCGTTGTGGCCTCATTGATCTATTCATCGCTCTCGCCCCGCGTTTACCGCACCACGGCGCGTTACATCGTTAGCCCGCAAGAAATTATTCTATCCAACCAAACGGATTATTTCCGCAGCCTGGACACGTTGGATCGCCGTTCGATTATTACCACATACGCCGAAGTGTTTGGCAGCAGCCGCATCTTTGGGGAAGCCGCTGCCGCGCTGGGCGAACCGGCTGACGTGCTGGAGAATTATCGGGTAACGGCCGTTAGCCTGCCAGAAGCCAACGTCATCCAGGTGGCCGTCGAAGGCCCGGACCCGAACCAGGTCATGGCCCTGGCCAACGCCGTGGGCGAGCAGTCAACGGCTTACATCGAAGGGTTGTATTTCATGTATGCCATCACCCCGCTGGATGCGCCCAGCGTGCCCAAAGGGCCGATCAGCCCGACGCCGCTGCGCGACGCGTTGGTCGCCGGCATTTTGGGGCTGGCTGTTGGCGCTGTGTTGGCCATCCTGTACGTCTCGTATGTCGACAAACGCCCGGCGGCGGCTGATGAGCCTGCAGATGCGGCTTCGCCTCAGCCGGATACGGCCGTTAGCTAGCTGACCGGCGAGACAAACCTCACCGTCTCATCGCTAGCGTCCTGCCTATTGCCTGCTCTTCTGAAGATACGAGGCGCTAACCCTGGCCATGACCACGAATCAAGATAACCAAAATCTCGTCAAGGCAACCCTGCACGGCACCTTCTGGTTGTATGCTGCCACCTACAGCGGCAAAATTTTGGTGTTTATCAGCACGGTTATCCTGGCGCGGCTGCTGGTCCAGGAAGATTTTGGCCTGGCGGGTTACGCGCTGATCGTGATCAGCTTTTTGGAAGTGCTCAACGATTTGGGCATTGGTTCGGCCGTCATCTATTACCGCGACGATCCCAAAGTGTTGAACACAGCCTTCTGGTTGAATTTGGCGACCGGGCTGGCGCTTTTTAGCATCACCTGGCTGGTGGCCCCCTTGGCCGCGGCCTTCTTCAACGACCCCCGGATCATCCCAATGACGCGGGTTTTGGGCCTGTCGTTTCCCATTACGGCTCTCGGCAATATCCACAGCGCCCTGCTGCGCAAAAACCTGACCTTTAAGCGTAAATTCGTCCCGGACATCACCAAATCATTTGGCAAAGGAGTTGTGTCGGTGGCTCTGGCGCTGCTGGGTTTTGGGGCGTGGAGTCTGGTGGTGGCGCAGGTGGCGGGCACGGCCGTGGCCGTTATCGCCTTGTGGTTGGTTTCGCCCTGGCGGCCGCAGTGGCAGTTCGACCGGCAGATGGCCCGGCCGCTGCTCTCCTATGGCACCAACATCGTGGCGGTGAACGGACTGGGTACGTTTGTCAACCAGGTCGATTACCTGATTGTGGGCCGCGTGCTGGGCGCGGCGGCGCTGGGCGTCTATACCCTGGCCTTTCGCATTCCGGAACTGTTGGTGAAAGAATTTTGCGCCAACGCCGGGCAGGTCATCTTTCCCGCTTATGCCAAAATTCGCGACGATCAGGCGGCGCTCAGCCAGGGCTTTTTGCTGACCATGCGCTACATGTCGCTGATTACTGTGCCGGTGGCCTTGGGGCTGGCGGCCGTGGCCCAACCGCTGGTCATCACCTTCTTCACCGAAAAATGGGCCGAAGCCATCCCGGTGCTCGCCGCGATTGCCATTTATACCCTGATCCGCTCGATCACCTTCAATATTGGCGACGTGTACAAGGCGCAGGGGCGGCCGGATATTTTGACCCGCATCTCCCTGGTGACGGCCGTTTTGCTGGCTCCGGGGTTGTGGTGGGCGGCGGCGGTTGTTGGCTCGATCACGGCCGTTGCCTGGATGCAAGTCGTCGTCGCCTCGCTGGCCGGTCTGCTGAATCTGGTCGTGGCCGCCCGCATGCTGCGCACGCCGCTGCGCACCATCATCCGCACTTTCTGGCCTTCTATTGCCGCCGGGCTGGTCATGGCCGTGGTCGTGCGCGGCGCAGTGCTGCAAATGGGACAGTTCATCCCGCTGGTGCAGTTGGTGGTCGGCGTTGTGTTAGGCGCCGTGATTTATGGCGGCATTTTGTGGTTCTGGCAGCGCGAGGTGATTCTACAGGCGGTAACCAGCTTACGCGCCGCGTTTGGCGGCCGGGCTAAAGCAAAAGGAGTGGTCGGTGCATGATCGCCGCACGCTGGAATTTATCTAAAGAACAAATTGTCCTGGGAACGGCCGTTGTGGCCGCCGCCGTAGGGCTCGCGGTAGGCTTCCTGGCCGGGTTCATAGGCCAGCCGCTGTACCTGTTTGGGGCGCTGGCGGCCGTCGGTATTGGGCTGCTGACGCTGTTCAAAATTGAATTTGGTCTGCTGGCGCTGATCATCATCACCTACACGCGCCTGTCGGACGTGCTGGTGCAGTTTCATGGCGCGCCATCGGTAGCCAAGCTGTTTGTGCCGGCGCTGCTGCTGGTCGTCTTTGCCCGGTGGCTCATTTTGCAGAAGAAACCGGCGCCATGGACAAAAACGGCCGTGCTGCTGGGCGTGTACGGTCTGGTGGGGTTTGCCAGCCTGCTGTACGCCGCCGACGCCGCGGCCGCCCAATCGGCCCTAAGCGATTACGTGAAAGACGCGCTCATCGTCCTGGTCATCGTGATGATTTTGCAGCGCGGCGAATCGTTTCGGCGGGTCATTTGGGCGCTGTTGGCTTCGGGCATTTTCCTGGCGACCATTACCACCTTCCAGCACCTGACCGGCACATTTACCAATGCCTATGGCGGCTTTGCTCAGGCCGAGGTGCAGCAGATCATCGGCGAAACCAACGATTTTCGCATTGCCGGGCCGCTGTCTAGCAATTTTTACGCCCTCATTTTAGTCCCTCTGGTTCCCCTGGCGATCGATCGCCTGTGGCATGAAAAGTCGAACTGGCTGCGCCTGCTGGCCGGTTGGGCGCTGCTGGTCACCGTGCTCTCCATCATTTTCACCTACTCGCGCGGCGGATTTCTGGCTCTGGTGGTGGTGGTCTTTTTGATGCTGCTGCGCATGAAGCTGAATCCCTGGTTTTTAGCGGCGCTCGTGGTGGGTGGATTGATCGTCTGGCAGTTTTTGCCGGCGCAGTATACAGACCGGATTGGCACGCTGAGCAGTTTGTTTGGCGGGGATTCCGGCGTTGCCACGGATGTTTCCTTTCGTGGCCGGCTCAGCGAAACCACGGCCGCCTGGTTGATGTTTCTAGATCATCCCATCCAGGGAGTTGGGCTGGCCAACTACAACGCCAACTATCAGGCATATTCCCAAAATCTCGGTCTGGATCCCCGCCTGGAGGCGCGTTCGGCCCATAGTTTGTACCTGGAAGTCGCCGCCGAAACGGGGATTATGGGTTTAATGGCCTTTGGCGCGATTTTGTGGGTGCTGTTTCGCGGCTTGTGGCAGGCAAACCTGATCTTCAAAAAGGCCGACCTGCCGGATTACGCCAACTTGACCATCGCCCTGGCGATTGCTTTGGTGGGGTATCTGGTCGGCTCGATTTTTCTCCATCTGGCCTATGCGCGGTATTTCTGGCTGTTTATTGGCCTGGGATTGGCCGTGCCCAACGTGGCCCGGTGGGAATGGGCGCAGCGTCGGGCCAAAACGGCCGTTCCGGCGGCCAGCGATGAAGCGATTGGCCCATGAGTGTTGAGCACATTCGGGTAGATGTTGCCCCGAAAATGAAGATTCTGCATCTGGTCGATGGCTTGCGGGTGGGCGGCGCAGAAAAACTTATCGTCACCTTTGCTCAGGAACTGCGCCGTTATCCCCACGAGCTGACCATTGTCTCGCTGCAAAGGAACGAGCCGGTCATGCGCACGGCCGTCGAAACCGCCGGCGCGCGCGTCATTCCCCTACACAGCAAGCGGCTGATCAACCCGCAGCGCTTTGGTCAATTGTGGCAGTTGGTGCGCCGGGAGCGTTTCGCCGTCATCCACACCCACCTGACGGCAGCGAATATTTTGGGCGGCGTCGTGGGCCGATTGACCGGCACGCCGGTAGTGACCACCCTGCACAATACCAAGCTGATCAGCCAGGAGCATTTCTATCACGGCCGTTTAGAAAATTATGTCCTCACCCATCTGACCGACCAGGTGATCGGCGTAGGCTGGCAGGTAGCGGCGGTTCACCAGGCGCGCCTGGGCCTGGACAACCTGATCATTTTGCCTAACGCCGTAGCCCTGCGGCCGCCGCTGGCCGCCGCCGAGCGCAACCGGGTGCGCGCAGCGTTGGTGGACGATCCGGCGGCAGTGATTTTGTTGGCTGTGGGGCGGCTGCGCCCGCAAAAGGGCTTTTTGGACTTGCTGACCGCTTTTGCGCAGGTCAGCCGGCACTGCCCGCAGGCCCGTCTGCTGATCGCCGGTAAAGGCGAGCAGGAGGCCGAGCTGGCCGCCGAAATTGCCGCCTTGAACCTGGAGAAGCAGGTCCGGCTGCTGGGTCTACGCCACGACATCCCCGATTTGCTAGACGCCTGCGACATTTACGTCAGCGCCGCCCATTGGGAAGGTCTGCCCGTCTCGATGCTGGAGGCGATGGCTGCGGCCCGGCCGTGTGTGGTTACGGCCGTTGGCGACGTTCCCCAGGTGATGGACGACACAACCGGCGTGGTGCTGCCGCCCCAGCGGCCTGATCTATTGGCTCAGGCGCTCCAGCAGCTTATTGGTGCCCCGGAGCAGTGGCCGGTCTTGGGCCAGGCGGCGCGCCAAAAAGTCGCTGCATCTTTCAGCGCCGATGTTTGGACTGAAAATTTATTGTCCCTCTACCAGCAGTTGGCCGCAGACAAGCGGCGGTCGGTCAATCCCCGGTAGGTTCCCATGCGCGTTGACATGATCATCCTGGAATATCACCCAATCGTGGGCGGGGCGCAGCGGCAGTTGGCGATGGTGGCCCCTCGTTTGCAAGCTTTGGGCGTAGACCTGCGGATTCTCACGCGCCGTTATCCTGGCCTGCTCCCGTTTGAGGTGATCAACGGCGTGCCGGTGCACCGGCTGCCCGCGCCCGGACCTAAGTTGACGGCCGCATTTGCTTTTTCTCTGTCTGCCCTGGCCCAGATCCGTCGCCGCCCGCCGGACGTGATCCACGCCTACAGCCTATTTTCGCCGCTGACAACGGCCGTGTGGGCCAAAAAACGCCTGGGCATCCCGGTTGTGGTGAAGATTTTACGCGGCGGTCCGCTGGGCGACGTGGATCGCCTGCGCCATAAGCCCTTCGGCGCGCGCCGTCTGGCCGGTTATCGGCAGCAGGTCGATGCCTTCATCACCATCAGCCGCGAAATTGACGGCGAACTGGCCGAATTAGGCGTGCCGTCCGGGCGGCGGGTGTGGGTGCCAAACGGCGTGGACCTGGAGGCTTTTTGCCCGCTGCCTGAGCCGGCTAAACACGCCCGCCGGCAGGAATTGGGCTTGCCGGTCGGCCCGCTGGCCTTGTTTACCGGGCGGCTCTCACCGGAAAAGCGGGTGGACCAGTTGATTGCCATCTGGCCGCAGGTGCGGCAGTCAAACCCTGACGCGACACTGCTTATTTTGGGCGACGGTCCGGAGGCGGCGGCCTTAAAACAGCAGGCTGGTACGGGTATCCTATTTGGCGGAAGGGTAGATGACGTGCATACTTATTTGCAGGCAGCGGATTTGTTTGTGCTGCCGTCGACGACCGAAGGGTTGTCGAATTCTTTATTGGAAGCCATGGCCGCTGGTTTGCCTAGCCTGGTAACGGCCGTTGGCGGTGCACCAGACATCATCGAACATGGCCAATCCGGCTGGTTGGTTCCGCCGGATTCAATCGTCGAATTGGAAACGGCCGTGATCACCCTCCTGGGGGATCCTGCATTACGGCAAGCCCTGGGCCGCCAGGCGCGGCAAAAAATGGTAGCGGAATTTGGCCTGGACAGTGTGGCGGCCGCTTTGTATTCGTTGTATACGGCCGTGCTGTAAGGCAGTATTGTCCCATGAATAAACGATTTGTCCGTTTGGCCATGCTGGCGGTGGTGGCCAGCATCTTGCTCAGTTGTTTGCCTGTGCCTGCGGGCGCCGGCCTGACGCCGGCCACTGACCAGCCGGTATCGCTGGTTGTCACGCCGGCATTGCCCACGGCTACCCCGGTTTTCCTGCCAATTGTCACCCGGCCGTCGAATATCTTTTTTGTCTCTCCTTCGGGCAGCGACAGCAGCGGCAAGGGAACCCCGGAACGGCCGTGGGCGACGATCAGCCATGCGCTAACGGCCGTGCCCGACGAAGCCACCATCATGGTAAAACCCGGCACGTATATCGGGCAGATTGACATTCGCCGCCAGTTTATCAGCGGCGTCACCATCCGCTCAGAAACCCCCTATCAGGCGCGTCTGCGCAATTTAGGCAGTGTCGTCACCTGCTTTTTTTGCCGTGGCGTCACGATCGAAGGTTTCGACATCGCCCATTCTGGTCCGGGAGCCGGCCGTTACGTCATCCAGATTCAAGACGTCCAGGACGACGGCGTTGGCGGCAGCCAGGTCACGCTGCGCAACAACGTGCTGCACGACAGCTACAACAACGACATTCTCAAGATTAACAACGGCGCTCACGACATTTTGCTGGAAGGCAATATGTTCTACAACCAGTCGGGGCTGGATGAGCACATCGACATGACCAGCGCCTACAACATCACCATTCGCGACAACATCTTTTTCAACGACTTTCCGGGCAGCGGTCGGCCCAATCTAAACGATACGGCCGGTTTTATCCTGATCAAAGACGTAGATGAAGCGGCGGATGGCATTTTGGGCGCGCACCACATTCAGATTCAGCGCAATGTTTTCCTGAACTGGTCCGGTAACAACGGCGACGGGTTTATTACCCTGGGCGATAACAGCCCGCGCACCTATTACCACGCCTATGACATTCTCATTGAAAACAATTTGCTGTTGGGCAATGCGGCTAACGTGATTCATGCGGCGCTAAAAGTGGTGCAGGGGCGTGACGTGGTCTTTCGCAACAATACGGTCGTGGGCGATTTGCCGGCTAAATCTTATGCTTTTCGCCTGACCACCGGCAATCTGCCTAACCTGAATATTCAGTTTTACAACAACATCTGGTCTGATCCGACGGGCACGATGGGCGCTGAATATCCCGGCGACTGGAATCGTTTTTCGCGCACCGAAAGCACATCTTCGTTCAGCCTATCCAATAATTTGTATTGGAATGGCGGGCAGGACATCCCGACGGACAGCGCCGAGCCGATCAATTACACGGATGATGCCCGGCGCATTGTGGCCGACCCGCGCCTGCCAGCCGACCAGCAGAATCTGGTTATCCCTCGTTGGCAGCCGGAAAACGGCCGTTTCGCCGACGGTTCCGCCTCCATTCGCCAGGCATTTATCCTCCTGGTAAACAGTTACGGGAAACCCGGCGCCGGCAGCGCGGCCCGCGACATGGCCGACCCGGCCCATGCCCCCGCCGAAGACATCTTTGGCAATACCCGGCTGCTGCCGGATATTGGAGCCGTCGAGCAGCTGCCCTGATGCCCGGCTCAGGCGTCCAGGCCGTGACCTTTGCGCCACTGCCGCATACGCCGTCCGCGTGACTCCCAGAAGCGAATGCGCGCCGGATCAATGCCCTGACGCGCCATCCACCGCTTGACCGTCATCACACTTTGTTTGCCAATGCGCCGCAGGCTGACGTGGTTTTCCAGCTCCGTCTGCACCCCAACCAGAATGGCGGCCAGCTCTTTGTGGGCAAAATCAGGGTCGCGGCTGGCCTTTTCCATGTATTCCGGCTGCTGCACCAGTTCGCCATACCCCTTTTTGCTGACGCCGAATTTAAGCGAGGTCAGGGCCGGAACGAGTTCGAAGCGTTTGCCGCTGAACTGGGCGCGCCGGAAGTAATCGGCGCGGGGGAAAGAGTAAGTTTCTTCGGGACGCCGCCAGTAGCCGATGGTTTCGATGACGTCTTTGCGGTGCAGGGTGGCCGTCGCTTCCGGCGGCGTAGGCGCGTCGGGATACTCGGGGATTAGCACGTAAGGCGCGCGGCCGGGAATGAGCCATTCCAGAATAGAAAAGACAAAATCCGCGCCGGTTTGTTCCAGGTGGCCCACCAGGGTCTCCAGGTGTTTGGGCAGCCATATGTCATCGTGGTTTAGATAGGCAATGTAGCGGCCCTGGGCGCGGCGCAGTCCTTCGTTGTGCGGCTCGGATTGGTCGCCGGTGTTTTGCGGCAGGTTATACCAGTGGACGCGCGGGTCGTCGTAGCTGGCCATCACGTCGGCAGTGTCGTCGGTACAGCCGTCGCCGATGACCCACAGTTCAAAATCGGTGAAGGTTTGCCAGAGCACACTGTCGATGGCGTAGCGCAGGGCGCTGCTTTTGTTGTAGGTGGCGATGAGCACAGTGACGGTGGGATTGGCGGTGGTCATCGTGATACCTTGGGGGCTAAACGGCCGTCGTTGGCCGGCAGCCGTTGGGATTGGGCCAGCGCTTCGGCGTAGAACTGGAATTGAAAGGCGTCGGGATCGTATTCCACGTCGGCCAGCAAGATGGGCTGGTCTTTGGCGATGGGGCGCTTCAGGACCACATCGTCGGCCAGCAGAATGGGCAGGCCAGGGGCACGGCCGTTGTCGTAATTTTCGATCAGGCCGTAGCAGGCATACCCACCCATGCCGTCCAACACGTCGCCGGGCTGCAGGTCTTTTTTGGCGTAGGTAAATACGTTGGTGCGGAAGCCATAGGTGGGCTGCAAGCGGGCACGGCCGTCTAAAACCGCCTCGGCCACGCCCAGCAGCGCCTCAATATGCCCCAGATGGTAAGGCCGGTAGAACAGGTAAAAGGGGCCTGGCCCCATGTTGGGCGGGAACCAATCAAGCGTGAACTGCTGGAATTTGCTTTCAGTGTAGCCGATGACAAACACGCCCCCCGTCGGCTGCGCGCCTAAAACGTAATCGACCACGCCCTGCCGATCTTGCCACAGGGTCTCGAAGTCGAATAGTTGGAACACGTCCTGAATATGAGCGGCGCGGGGACCGACCATACCGGGAACGGCCGTGCGCAGCCCCAGTCCATTTGCCAGCACCGCCATCTCCACCCCCAGCTTGGTCCCATCCGTGTACGATGAACACATTTTGTAATCCAGGTTCCGCTTATCCGCCTCCGGGATGATGATGGTTGGATTGACATAACGGTCCAGATAGCCCTTGATGTTGCCGGCCATCACCAGGTCAAAGCCCCAAAATTCAATCTCGTCGACGATGCGCTTGATCACCGTCGGCTGGTCGCCATCGGCGCTGGTATACACCAGACCGTTTTGGCGGGCCAGCGCCAGGAGCGCCGGGCCAAACATCAGGTCAGCCTCGTAATTCATCATCACCACATGCTTGTTGTGGTGAAGGGCCGTCAGGGCGTGCCGCGCTCCGGCGGCTACTGCGTTGCTGGCTTCAATCAGCACTTCGGCCTGGGCGCATTGGGCCACCAGTTCGCCGTCGTCGCTGACGGCTAGTTTGCCGCCCTGCACGGCGTCGTGCAGCGCCGCGAGGCTGTCCACCACTTCATAGTCTAATCCCAGCCACGTCGCGCAGGTGATGGCGCGATCTATCTTGATATCGGCGATGGCCACCGGCCGGAAGCCCGGCGTGGTGTGGCATTGGTAGACGAGGCCATTGCCGATGGAACCAATGCCAATAATGGCGACTTTGATGTCTGCCTGGCGGGCGCTTACTCTGCTTAACATGAGACACTTTTCCTTGTTTTACAGGTATAAATGGGGCGACAATGCGGGCATAAGGTGGCAACTGATACAAAATGGGTCTGGTTTACAAAAAGGACACCTTCCTGATGGTGCTGTGCCCGTATTATAAACGGAATGTCAGCGGCGTGCTGCTGTTCACTGGGATTCGGGCGCGGCTGCCGGTACAATGGCCGGCAGAAATCCAGCGGTAGAAGGGTTAGGATGTATGGATATTGATAATCAACGGCCGGTTTTGTTAGTGGCCCTGGCGCAGCGGTATGGTGGCGCGGAAGTGCGTGTGTTTGATCTGGCGCAGGCGTTTGACGGCCGTTTCCCTTACGCCGTCGCCACCATCCAGGGCTCGGTCCTCGATCAGCGGTTGGAGCAGGCCGGCTTACAGCGGCGGCCTATGACGCTGAGCCGGGGCGATCCGCGCCTGGCGTGGCAACTGAAGCAGCTGATTGAGCGCGAGGGGTTCCAGGTGGTGGACGCCCACAACCCGCAGTCGCAGTTGTGGGGCTTGTTGGCGGCCAGGTGGGCCCACGCGCCGGTGTTGGTCTCGACGGTGCATCTGGCCTACGGCCGTGTGCAGTCCGATTCTTACCGTGGCAAATTGTATGAACAGGTCTTGCGCCTGAACAAGCGATGGGGCTGCCGCTTCATCACCGTTTCCCAGTCAATCCAGGCTTACCTGAGGGATCTCGGCGTGCCGGAAATCGCCCTGATCGACAATACCGTGAACCTGCAAGCGCTGGCCGACCACGAACCGGATTGGCGTTGGCGCGAGGCGTTGGGTTGGGGGCGGGAGGCGTTTGTGGTAACGGCCGTGGGTCGCCTGGAACCGCAAAAAGGGCATAAATACTTGATTGAAGCGGTGCAGTTGGCGGCCCAAGAGCGGCCTAATGTCCGCTGTTTGATCGTGGGTGAGGGATTTTTGCGGCCGGAATTGGAGCGCCAGATTGCGGCGGCCAATTTGCAAGAAACCGTGCATCTGGCCGGATTCCGCCGGGACATCCCGGCCATTTTGAGCACGTCGGACGTTTTTTGCCTGTCGTCGCTGGCCGAGGGACTGCCGTATGCTATGTTGGAGGCGGTGGCCCATGAACGGCCGTTGCTGGTAACGGCCGTTGACGGCATGGCCGAGCTGCTAACCCATCAGGCAACCGCCTACCTGATTCCCCCGGCCAATCCCCAGGCGCTGGCCCAGGGTCTGGTCTGGCTCCACGACCATCCCGCCGAACGACTGCGCCTGGCTGCGGCCGCCTACGACCTCATTCAGGCGCGCTTCGATCCGGCGCGCATGATCCGCGAAACGCTGGCGATTTACCAGGCTTAATCAGCTTCCCGCTGCGCTTTTTCCCACAGCACCGACTGCCGGCCGGAGAGCAGGCGCCACAAACCGTGCAGTGAAGAAAAATTGCCGCTGACGACGTAATAAACCGCCGCCGGAATCCGCGCCGCCCGCCCGGTTTTCTCTGCCAGCCAGCCGAGTCCGGCCAGCCCGTACAGCCCAATTTGCGCCAGCAGGGTCAGGCGCATGAATCGATTGGATGGGCGGCGCAGCACGGCCGTGCCATTGGCTAGCAAGGCCGCCAGCATAAAAAACGGCAGCAGCAGGCGCAAAAATTTGTGCGAAATGAGCTGAAAAAGGGCCGGCGGATTGCGCCACGGCCACCAGCCTGGCTGGAACAAAAGCTGGTAGCGCCCGGCGCTGATGCGCCGCCGGCGCACCAGTTCATCGGCGCTGGACGAGGAGGCCGTTTCCCAGCACACGGCTTCTGGTTCGTAGACGACGCGGTAGCCCTGGCGCAAAATTTGCGTGGCCAGGTAGGCGTCGTCGTTGATGACGGCGGGGGGGATGGGGGTGAACAGGCTGCGACGCAAGGCCAGCATCTCGCCGACGACGGCCACGGTGCTGCCGCTGGCGCTTTCCCATTTTTTGATGGCCGATTCATATTTCCAGTACAGCCCGGAGGATTGGCTGACGGCCGTTTGGCTGGCCCGCACGGTTTTCTGGCCGCTGACGCCGCCGACACGGCCGTTCTGGAAGTGGCGTGCCAGCTTTAGCAAGGCGTCCGGCTCATAAAAAGCGTTGGCGTCGGAAAAGACGATCATATCGCCGGTGGCCGTGGTCATGGCGCGGTTGATGGCCGCGCTTTTGCCGCGCCGGCTGGCTTCATGCAGACAAACGACGCCATTCTTCGCATAACGACGAACCAGAGCCGGGGTCTCATCGCTGGAGCCATCGGTGACGACGATGATTTGCAGGCGGCCGGGTGGGTATTGCAGGGTGAGGCTGTTGTCGAGCTTGGCAGTGATGACGCCGGCTTCGTTGTAGGCGGCGATGATGAGGCTGGCGTGGGGCAGTTTTTCTGCGGGCGTGGCGGGAGGAACGGCCGTTGGTCGCCATTTGGCCCAGAAGGCCATCAGCAGGGGATAAAGCACATAGTGATAAGCCAAGACGCTGGCGCTAAAAACGGTGAGGGCAGAAAAAATATCCATAAGGTAAGGGTGGAAACGGCCGTGTCACAAAACAAAAAGCGGCATCACCTGAATGATACCGCTTGCTTCTTAACTTGTGAAATTTTTACGCTGGCGGGAGGCTTAAAAAAGGCCCCAATCCCCGCCGGCCCCTTCTTCCATCATCGATGGGTCCCACAATTCCATGCCAATTTCAACTTCAACCCCGCCCGCCATTAGCTGGCTGCCAATGAGGCGAACCTGCTCGATGATTTGCGGACCGTAGGGGCAAAACGGCGTGGTGAGGATCATGGTAATCTTGGCCGAGTCATTTTCTTCGTCGATGTCGATCTGGCGCAGCAGACCCAATTCCACCACGTTCAGGCCAATTTCCGGGTCAATGACCGAACGCAGGGCTTCAATAAGTTCTTCTTCTTTACTGATAATCATGATTTATTCATCCTGGTCAGGCGCCATTGCTGCTGCTGATTGAAAATTGGCAGCAGTCGTCGCCATTGAGCATGCAGCTGTGCTGCTTGATGGGCGCTTGCATCACGCTGATGATGAGTTCCTTATCCAGCGTACACACTTCAGCGTGATTGGCCCCAACCGAGAGGTAGGGGCAGCTGTATTCGATGATGTGGTACTGACCGTCGATTTTTTCCCAGCGGGCTAAAAATCCTTCATCGGCCAGGATGTCCATTAAATATGAGAGCCGATCTTCAAAATCGAGGGCTTCGAATTTATGCCGGTGGCGGGAAACGATTCGTTCTACAGCGCTGCCGAAGATGTCGTCGACCGTTTGTTGGGGCAGACGCATTTTCATTTCGTCGAGCAAAATGTTGGTGAGATGGACGTATTTTTGAGGAAAGAGTTCGTGGCCTTCTTCGCTGAGGCTGTAGACGTAATACGGCCGTCCCACTTTGCGCCGTACGCTTTCCACTTCGATCAGGCCATCTGCCTGCAGGGAATTTAAGTGATGTCGCACCGTAACCGGAGAGACCTCAGCCGCTTCGGCCAAATCTTCGACCTTTAGCTGGCTGGCGTTCTTTAGCGCATGCAGAATAACGTCGCGTGTGCTCTGTTTATGGTTGCTTGTCACTGATTTCACGTTAGAATTCCTTGTCTATCCAGGCAGGATTATAGCAAGGGGAGGGGGTTTTGTCAATTATAACTATTTTTATTATTAATTTAATAAAAATTGACATTAACCGGCCTGCGTGCTATAATCCCGCATGAAATTTGACGGTAGAATTACCCATCGAAGAAATACCCATTTCGAAGAAATGCCCATTGAAGAAGTATTAAAATGTTTATAGGAGACACAACTACCGATGACTGTTGCTTTGGAAATTAAGAACTTGCACGCCAATGTCGGCGATCAGCCAATTCTGAAAGGCATCAATTTATTAATCAGGCAGGGCGAGATTCACGCTCTGATGGGGCCGAATGGTTCCGGTAAAAGCACCCTGGCGTATACGCTGGCGGGGCATCCGGCTTATGACCCGACCGCCGGGCAGGTGATTTACGATGGTCAGGATTTGTTGGAAATGGAACCGGACGAACGCTCGCGGGCGGGCCTCTTCCTGGCTTTCCAGTACCCTGCAGCCGTTCCCGGTGTGACCCTGGCCAAGTTTTTGCGCCAGACGATCAATTCTCGCCGCCAGGCTGAAAACCCGGAAGACAGCGGTATTTCAATCCCCGCTTTTAGACGGTTATTAAAAGAAAAAATGGACATGCTGGGCATCGATCCGAAGTTTGCCGGCCGTTACCTGAACGAAGGCTTTTCCGGCGGCGAGAAAAAGCGGGTGGAAATCTTGCAGATGGCCACTGTGGAGCCGAAAATCGCCATTATGGACGAGACAGACTCGGGCCTGGACATTGACGCGCTGCGCGTGGTGTCGGAAGGGGCGATGCGGCTTTACAATGAGATGAATATGGGGATGCTGGTGATTACCCACTACCAGCGGATTTTGAACTACATTCAGCCAGACTATGTGCACATCATGCTAGACGGCCGTATCGTGGAAAGTGGTGGCCC
>ERZ795053.175-NODE-175-length-79818-cov-12.681770_pt1 | contig 79818 bp, 66 predicted proteins | sample MGYA00375137_ERZ795053 | MGnify/ENA primary metagenome ERZ795053 (study PRJEB30182, sample SAMN05720284) | activated sludge metagenome | isolation source: Anaerobic digester | place: Hong Kong | collected 2014-12-17 ...
GACCCTCTATATTAATTATCTTTGGATCTCAATTCTGTAAAACCATGGTCGACAAAACAGCTACAGTAATTGGCGCCACCGGCCTGATCGGCGGGCACCTCGCAGAACTCCTTGCAAAAGATGCTCACTTTTCGAAGGTGCGGCTGATAACCAGGAAAATGCCGGAATCCGTACCGCAGGGGGCTGAGGTTGTTGTGATCAACTTTGAGGATCCGGATGCGTTCAGGTCGGCCATAGAGAGCAGTGAAGCAGTTTTCTGTGCCGTCGGCACCACCCGTAAGAAGGTAAAGGGTGACATGGATGCCTACCGGAAGGTTGACCATGACATACCGGTGAGCGCCGCCCGTCACTGCCGGGATTCAGGATGCCGGCACTTCTCGCTCGTCTCGTCGGCAGGGGCCTCGGCCAAGAGCAGTAACTTCTACCTGAGGTTCAAGGGCGAGGTGGAGGAGGCCATAGCCGGTATGGGCATACCTTCTGTGTCTGTGTTCAGGCCCTCGATGCTGATGGGTAAGCGGAATGAGTTCCGTCTGGCGGAGGAGATCGCAAAGATATTTGCCGCTCCCCTCTCCTTGCTGTTTCCGGCGAAATACAAACCCATCAAAGGTCATGATGTTGCACGGGCCATGATTGCTGCCGCCAAGCGGGAGGAACCGGGATTCAGAATATTTCACTTCAATGAGATGAAGGCACTCATAAAGGGCAGCAGAGCATGATACAGTAATCACCGTCAATCACAGGCCCATAAGGGAAACTATAACGGTAAATTGAGCAGGAATGACCATTGACAGATATCACGAGATGCATCAGGGAATTGAGTTTACCGTCAGGAAAGGCACGGAAGTTGATTTCCCCGCAGTACTGGCACTTATTAAGGAGCTTGCAGATTATGAGCGGTCGCCCGATGCGGTGACCAACAACGTGGAGCAGATGCGCCGCGAACAAAAGCACTTCCGCTGTTTCGTTGCAGAGAGCGCTGAGCACGGCATAATTGGCATGGCACTTTACTTTTTCGCCTATTTCACCTGGGTAGGAAAATCGATCTACCTTGAAGATATCATCGTGAGCAGGGAGTTCAGGAACCGAGGAATCGGAGCGCACCTCATGAAGCGTGTGATGCAGGAGGCGAAGGATGAGAACTGCAAGCGTGTGCGATGGCAGGTGCTTGACTGGAATGAGCCGGCCATCAGTTTTTACAGGAAGTGCGGCGCTGAGATCAGCAGCGACTGGCTGAACTGCACCTTCGACGAAAAGGGGATAGCACTCTTCAACAATATGATGTCCTGAATGAGAAGTGATATGAGACTCCGCGCAGACAGCAGTGCCAATGACATCACTATCTGCTCCGGAAGAATCCGTAGGGTCACGCTGCTGATATTATCGGTATTCATCCTGAAAGTCGTAACCAGTTGCATTGATCCCGTCTGGGATTTTGATTTCAGTTTCAACAAAATTACTGTCAGGAACCTCGACAATTCCGGAATCTATCCCACGGAGACCGACAGCGATATCATGTATGCCCAGGCAGTGGCTTTTACTGTGACCATTGCCGACGATATAATCCTGGCATCTGGTGTTGACAGGCGAAGCAATGACAGCTTTACCGGGTTCACCCCTGCCTCCGCCGAGTCTCCGGAACCCAGGTATTATCCGCTGAACCGGATCACAGGGATCAGCATAGTCACACTTGAGGCGATGTCAGCCGGGATTCCTGCCGGAACAGATGTCACAGGGCTGTTCGCAGCCTGCGTATCCCAATTCAATACACCTGGTTTCCTTTACATTGATTCCGGGGAGCTTCTTTCAGTCATAGACCGGGATTATTACCCTGGTGAGCCGTCTGTCACATTCCAGTTGTTCTGCATGGAGGAAATTGCAGGTAACAATGTGCAATTTGAAATCAATATAACCCTGTCGGACGAAAGCACACTGTCTGCATCAACCAACCTGATAACACTTATCAGGAACGAGTAGCACATATGCAATGAGACGCTATGCCACAATAATGCTGTTCCTTCTGCCTGCGCTTGCCGCTTCTTCCCTCCTTCCGGCCCAGGGCCGGTTAATAGAAAAGAAACAGGCATCAATTTGGTTTGGCGTGAGGGATATAACCCGTGACAGCCTGGCTAACGGCGCCAACCTCGATTTCCTGAACTACCTTCACTCCTCGGATGAGATGGCTGAGTACCAGTATCTGGGGCTCTCCGCACATCTCTGGTTCCGGGGCAACTGGGAGGCCGACCTCAAGGTGGCCATGTATGATGATTTTGCGCCCACCAGCCTGAATATCAAGGCTATATGGATGCCATACAAATACCTGGGTTTCACGGCAGGATTCTACAGTTATCCCCAGCTGATGAATGAATTTAATATGTTCCACCGCATTTCCGACGAAGGGTGGTATGGTGACACAGACAGTAATTTCAGGCAGAGGCGTATTCATGAAACAGGGATTATGGCAGGGGTAGTAGTGCCGGTCAGCTACCGTTTTATCCACCTGACCCTTTACATGAACGGAGGTATCAGCAATCTCTCCAGATTCAGTGAGAAGGTAACACAGAAGATGATCAACGGTAACATGAAGCGTGAGATCAGGTACGCAACAAAGAACTCCCCGGCGCTCTTTTTCTTTCCCGAAGCAGAGCTGGGCATTGACTGTTGCAGGATCGGCGGTATAACGCTGGGATTCAGGGGTCATGCCAGCTGGTATTCTGTAGACCGGTCTGTGGATTACAGCAGGACAACCTTTGAGTGGACCTATGACAACCCGGAACAAGAAGAGGTTGCCAATCCGGCACACAGGTTCTCAAAATTTGAATTTGATGCAGGTCTTTATCTGACCTGGTGAAGAATGTTTTATAGTACCCGGACTGCATCTCGCGTCGAAGGCATTTTGCTTTTAACTTAATAGTCCTAATTTTGTTTTAGACTAAAACCTGTCCCAATGAGCGAACTCATTAACAATTCATCAGACAGAAAAAAGCGGCTGAAGGAGCTGATATTAAGGCTTCATGAAGGGGAGCCTGAAGAAAAGGTAAGGGAAGACCTGCTGGGTACCCTGAGCCAGATACCCTACGGAGAGGTTGTTGAGGTTGAGCAGGAACTGATCAGCGAAGGACTCCCCGAAGAAGAGGTGCTGAAGCTTTGCGATGCCCACTCGGCTGTGCTTCACGGTAATGTAGACCTCTCTGCAGCCAAAAAGATTCCGGCAGGGCACCCGGTTGAGGTGCTCATCAATGAGAATAAGGAACTGAGGAGGGTAGTTTCAGAAATTGAGAACCTGATTTCAGCCATCAGTTATGAGTCAGGTCCGGTGCAGGATGCTGAGATATTCAGGCTTATCGGTCTCTTCAACAGCCTGTGGGATGTTGACAAGCATTACCAGCGGAAGGAGTACCTGGTTTTTCCATATCTGGAGAAGCAGGGTATTACCGGACCGCCCAAGGTTATGTGGGGGAAACATGATGAGATCAGGGAGCTCATCAAGGGCGCCATCGAGATACTGAAAAGTGGTGAGATAACCCGGGAAGAGCTGGGTGCATCGGCTGAGATAGTATTCCTTCCGGCAGCAAATGGCGTAAAGGAGATGACCATCAAGGAGGAGGAGATACTCTTCCCGATGGCACTTGACAACCTGAACGAAGCCGACTGGTATGCCATTCAGAAGCAGTCGCTGGAGATAGGGTACTGCCTCTATGACCCGAAGGTCACATGGAAGCCGGAATGGGCTGAGGAGGATATCCTCAATGAGATGAACAAGAATGCAGACACAGTTCAGCTACCCTCGGGCAGTTTTACCGTCGAGGAGCTGCTGGCTATACTGAACAGGCTGCCGATAGACATGACATTCGTTGACCGTAATGACAAGGTGAAGTACTTCTCGCAGAGCGAAGAGAGGATCTTTCAGCGGAACAGGGCGATACTGAACAGGGATGTAAGGCATTGCCATCCTCCAGCCAGTGCTCACATTGTCGATAAGATCATCGAAGACTTCAGGTCGGGCAGAGCCACGAGGGCACCTTTCTGGATAAATATGGGAGGCAAGATGATTCACATTGAATACTTCGCCCTGCGAAATAATAAGGGGGAGTACCTGGGCACACTGGAGGTGTCGCAAGATGTCAGACCATACAGGGATCTTGAAGGTGAGCAACGGATATTATCATACTCAAAATAATCATGGATCAGAACAGGATAATCATAAGTCCGAAGACAAAGGTATTGGTGCTGATTGAGGCTTACCCGCTGCTTGAGGATACACTGATACGTTATGTGCCTGCGTTTGAGAAGCTAAAGAACCCGGTGTTGAGAAGGACGGTGGCGCGGATTGCCACCCTTCAGCAGGCCGCTGCTATTGGCAACGTGAAGGTTGAGGAGCTGATCAATGTCCTTCGCAGGGAAGTGGGTCAGGACCTGATAGCTTCGGCAGCCGAGCAGGAGTTTAATACGGCAAGACCCGGCTGGTATGCTCCTGCTATGGTGAAGCAGGAGACTGATATAAGGACCATGCTGGCAGCAGGAGAGCAGCCGGTTAACCAGGTAATTGCCGATCTGAATAATCTGGAGCCAGGGGTAATATACAAGGTGACAGCGCCATTTGTGCCTGCACCTCTCATTGAGAAAGCCGCCAGTCTGGGGATTGATCATTGGCTCGTACAGGAGGCGGAGGGGCTCTTTTATGTTTATTTCATTAGGGTATAGCCTGTCCGTTGATTTATGGCAATCAAGTCAGACCATACGCCTCAGGTACACTCATATCTCTCACTTCGTAAAGCAGTGGGATGGATAGGGATTCTCCTTCCGTTCGTGCTTGTGGCAGGGCATCTGATTATTTTCAATGGTGCGAGTGCGCTGACGAACATGAGCGCATATTACCACACAGGCATGCGAGACCTGTTTGTAGGAGCCATCTGCGCCATTGCACTCTTCCTGTTTTTCTATAAAGGATATGACAGGTGGGATAACAGCGCTGCCAACCTGGCGGGTTTTTTTGCGCTGGGGGTTGCCTTTTTCCCGACAGTGAAAGAGGGACCGTGGGACTGGATTGCGTGGGTGCATTTCAGCTGTGCTGCATGCTTCCTGGTAATCCTGGCACTCATTTCAATATTTCTTTTCACCCGCGGAGAAGAGCACCTCACCGAGATGAAGAAGAAGAGGAATCTAATATTCAGGGCATGCGGAATCATCATGCTTGTGGCGCTGGCGTCCATTGAGGTCTTTTTCCTTTTCTTTGACGGCATCAATTCCGATTCAAGATTTGTACTTATTGCCGAAACAGTTACTCTTATGGCATTCGGCATCTCGTGGCTGACCAAGGGAGGAACGCTTTACCCTGATAAACCAATTAAAAAAAGTAATATGGAAAATGAAGAAAAACTGATCAAGGTATTTATTGGACCCGAACCTACTGCCCTCCTGCTGATGAAGAGGCTGGAGGAAATTGGAGTGAAATCGCTCATCAAGAATGACTCGACCCTGGGATACCTCGGAGGCAATCCTGTTAATGTTGACCTGTATATTCTTGAGGATGACATGTATAAGGCCGCCCCCCTCATAGATGAATTCAGGGAAAATGAGGAAATTCAAAGTGATTAATGAGCAAATACTGACAATAAAAACTGAAATGAACAAGATTCAGGTTATGGCGGTGGTCATCATTGCGATGATTACCTTTTCATGCAACAGTTCAAAACAACCATCTGACATGATCATCACGAACGCGCGCATATGGACAGGAGATGAAAGGCAGCCCTATGCACAGGCAATGGCTGTTTCAGGTGACACTATTGTTGCTGTGGGTAACAGGAGTGAGGTCATGAAGCACAGGTCAGAAGCCACTGTTATTATTGACATGGGAGGCAGGTTCATAGCCCCCGGCTTTATTGATTCCCATGTACATATGTTGCAGGGAGGATCAAACCTTGCCTCGGTGCAGCTGAGAGATGCAACCACACCGGAGATTGTTATCAGGCGCATAAAGGAATATGCCACTACGCTGAAACCCGGCGAGTGGATTCTCGGGGGCGACTGGGATGGCAAGGGATGGGAAACACTTCCTATGGCTGAGTGGATTGATACGGTCACACCTGACAATCCGGTGTTTGTATCACGTCTTGATGGGCACATGGCGCTGGCCAACTCACTGGCCATGAAGCTGGCGGGCGTTGATCACACTGTGAGAGACATCTCCGGGGGAACGATAGAAAAGGACAGCCGCGGTGAACCGACAGGTATCTTCAAGGACAACGCCATGGACCTCATCTCTGTAAAAATCCCTGCACCGACGGAAGAAGAGGTTGACCGGGCGCTGGTTGCAGCCATGAATTATCTTGCCTCCAACGGGGTTACTTCAGTCCATGCCGTTGACGGTGCAGAATATATTGACGGGCTGTCAAGGGTACGTGCCAGCGGCAGTCAGATCACCAGGGTTTACTGGCTGAAGACCATCAGCAGGTGGAACGAGTTGAAGGAACATATTGAAAGAGAGGGTAAAGGAGATGAATGGCTCCGTACAGGAGGTGTCAAGGGCTTTGTTGACGGCTCACTGGGATCACATACCGCCGCATTCATAGAACCATACACTGACCTGCAGACTGACAGCGGCCTCTTCGTGAACAGCAAGGAAGATCTGTACAGGTGGATCTCCGAATCGGACAGGGCGGAGCTGCAGGTAGTAATTCATGCCATCGGAGACCGGGCAATCAATTACCTGCTCAATACCTATGAGCAGGTTTCAGAGGAGAACGGGGAGCGTGACAGGCGGTTCAGGATTGAACATTCACAGCATATTGTACCGGCCGACATTGAAAGATACGGAAAGCTGAAGGTGATAGCCAGCATGCAGCCTTACCACGCCATAGATGATGGCAGATGGGCAGAGGAATACATCGGCCAGGAACGGATGAAGACATCCTATGCTTTCCGGTCGCTTATTGACAGCGGAGTCACGGTGGCGTTTGGGAGCGACTGGTTCGTGGCTCCGGCAACACCGCTGGAAGGAATATATGGCGCGGTGACACGCCGGACACTTGACGGCAAGAATCCTGACGGATGGGTGCCTGAGCAAAAGATAACTGTTGAGGAGGCACTGAAAGCCTATACCATTAACGCTGCATACGCTTCATTTGAGGAGAATATCAAAGGGTCACTTGAACCGGGCAAGCTGGCTGATTTTGTGGTTCTTGACCAGGATATTACAGCAATTGACCCGGTGAAAATATGGGATCTGAAGGTACAGCAGACCTGGGTGGGAGGCAAAAAAGTGTTTGACCGCTCTGAGAACAAGTAAACGAAGAGTCCGTGAACATTTACAGACACAATATCAGGGCAGCCATTGCGGTCATTCTTATGCTGACAGCCCTGCACTGCCAAAAAACTGATGCTCAGATGAAGAGAGCAAGAGACTACGGAATAGAGATTGGCATACTGCGTACCGGCAGTTTCAATGCCATCACGGATGTGCCCGGCGTGAAGGTGGGCCAGGTAACCATTAAGGAGGGTGACTCGGTAAACACCGGAGTCACGGCTATCCTTCCCCATGACGGGAATATATTTCAGCAGAAGGTTCCGGCAGGGATCTTCGTGGGTAACGGATTTGGAAAGCTGACCGGATACACCCAGGTTGAAGAGTTGGGAAACCTGGAGACCCCGGTGGTACTGACCAATACGCTGAGTGTGTCAACAGCCATGGCTGCAGTGATAGAACACACCCTCTCCCAGCCGGGGAACGACCGTGTGATGAGTGTCAATGCAGTGGTTGGAGAGACCAATGATGCCAGGCTCAATGATATCAGGGGCAGGCATATCACCATGGAGCATGTACTGGAGGCAATCAGGGATGCTGACAGCGGTCCTGTTGCCGAGGGTAATGCAGGAGCCGGCACCGGCACTGTGTGCTTCGGGTTCAAGGGAGGGATAGGCACATCTTCGCGTGTGTTGCCCGCCACCAGGGGAGGGTACACTATAGGTGTGCTTGTGCAGACGAACTACGGCGGCATCCTGCAGGTCAATGGTGTGCCTGTGGGCCAGGAGCTCGGGCGGTACAGCTTCAGAACCACCGTTAATGAGTACAAGGAAGACGGTTCATGCATGATTGTGGTCATGACTGATGCGCCGCTCACATCAAGGAACCTGAAGAGGCTCGGTTCAAGGGCCTTTGCAGGCATGATGAGAACAGGAGCATCCGGGTCAAACGGCAGCGGGGACTATGTCATAGCCGTATCCACCGCGGAGGAGCTGCGTATCCCCTACTCTTCCGAATCTTTGTCCGAGGAGTGGAGGGAGATCAGGAATGATGAGATGGACCTGCTCTTCCAGGCTGTTGCCGAGGCAACCGAAGAAGCCATAATCAACTCACTCTTTGCCGCTGAGACTGTGAAGGCCAGAAACGGGATGATGATTGAAGCTTTACCTGTTGAGAAGACATTGCAGATACTCCGGAAATACAACAGGATAAAAGAAAGATGACTTCGCTTGTACGAATTGCAGCCAGGGGGATAGCTGCTGCATTTGCTTTTGTTCTGATCCTTACCGGCCAGTCATTGTCAGCGCAGAGGATTTCCCCGGCGCTGACCCATAAAATTGACAGCCTTTACCGTCTCTTTGCCGCAGAAAATCACTTGCCGGGGATAGCGTACGGCATTATCATGGATACATCCCTTGTCTATTCAGGCGCCAACGGTTATTCCAGCCTGGGCGACAGCACCCCGGTAACACTCTCCACGGCATTCCGGGCAGCCTCCATGACCAAGAGCTTCACCGCCCTGGCGATCCTGAGGCTGCGCGATGAGCGAAAGCTGCAGCTTGATGACCCTGTATACCGCTGGCTCCCGGAGCTTGACAGCCTTCACTACCTTAGCGGGGATGCTCCTGTACTTACCATAAGGCACCTGCTGACACATACCGGAGGATTCCCGCAGGATGATCCCTGGGCAGACAGGCAGCTTGAAACCACCGAGGAGGGACTCAGCGCACTGATCCGTGATGGACTGACCATGTCAAACGTGCCGGGTGTCACCTATGAATACAGTAACCTTGGTTATACTCTGCTTGGCCGGGTAATAAGGGCAGTAACTGGTGTGCCTTACCAGGATTATATTGACTCCGTGGTCTTCAGGCCGCTGGGAATGACCAGTACGGTATGGGAGTATGATGTTTTGCCGGATGGCATAATGGCGAATGGGTACAGGTATATAAACGGAAGATGGAGTCAGGAGGAGCTGCTACATGACGGCCCCTTTGGGGCGATGGGCGGGCTGATATCAACTGTAGCCGATTTTGCCCGTTATGCAATCATGCACCTGTCAGCCTGGCCGCCATGTGACCGTGAGGAGCGGTGGCTGCCACGCGACAGTGCTGAGTGCCGGCCACTTAAGAGAAGCTCCCTGAGGGAGATGCACTCACCCTCATCAGGAATCGCATACAACAGCAGCACACTCTACAGCGGAGGACCGGAATGTGATGTTATCGTGGCATACGGCTACGGCCTCAGATGGTCGCTTGACTGCATGAACAGGAAGAAAATCTTCCATAACGGAGGCCTTCCCGGATTTGGAAGCAACTGGACCATCATGCCTGATTACGGTATTGGCGTGGTGGCCTTCAGCAACAGGACCTACGGCTCAACCTACACCGTCAACCAGGAGGTGCTCGAGCTTCTCATTGATGCGGGGGTGGTCAGGCCGCACCGGCATGAGATCACCGGCATCCTGAAGACAAGGATGGATGATCTGCTGAGGATAATGCCTGACTGGGATCCGGCCGGCACCGATGAGATCTTTTCAGACAATTTTTTCATTGACAATCCGCCGGAGGATTTACGGTCTCAAACATTGCGGATGTTTGATAAAGCAGGTAAGATACTTGCAATAAGGGAAATAATCCCGGAAAACAGTCTTAGGGGCTCCTTCGTAATAGAGGGGAGTGACGGTATGATCAATGTCTGGTTTTCATTGACTCCGGAAAAGACCCCCAGGATACAATCGTTCCGCATATCGATAACTCATAAAAACAACTGAAATGAGAACTGTATGGCTCCTGTCAGTCTGCCTGCTGGCTTTTTCATGTTCAACCAAACAAACGGATAAAAACATGTTTGCATCACTTGATTCACTGTTTGCGGCCGAATTTGAGAAAAATGAGCCCGGCGGTGCGCTCCTTGTCATGAAGGGTGACAGCGTCATTTATCATAAAAGCTTTGGCCTGGCCGATATGGAGACCAGGGAAAAGATAACACAGAACACCCTTTTCAACCTCGGCTCAATATCCAAGACCTTCGTGGCCAACGGAATACTCATCCTGCAAGAGGAGGGCAAGCTCTCACTGTCTGACCCGATGAGTATCTATTTTCCGGAATTCAGGAGCAGGGAGACAGCTGATGCGGTGACAATAACCCATCTCCTCACCCATACATCGGGGCTGCCTGACAACAGGCCGGTAAGTGAGAATCCGGAATTCTTTATCACCGCTAAGGACTACGAAAACTGGGCCCCGGTTATGCAGGCGGAGAGACTGGTTTTTGCACCAGGTCTGAAGTTTGAATATTCGAATCCTGCATTCAACGGCCTGGCGCTGATAATTGAGAAGGTCAGCGGCCGGAAGTGGCAGGATTTCATCGCTGACAGGATTTTCAAACCGGCAGGCATGGTCACAAGCACCATCACTGATGGCCCTCATCCTGAAACAGGTGTGGCCCACGCGTATGAACTGGTGAACGGTAGTTGGAAAGAGTCTGATTATGGTGAGTATCCTACTTTTCCGGCAGCCGGCAACGGAGGAGTGTGGAGTTCAGTGACCGAGCTTGCGCTTTATGAGAAAGCCATCAGACAGCATCTCTTCCTTGGCAGGGAGCTGACTGAAAAATCAAGGACTATATGCCTGCCTGCCAACTGGAAGGAAACTGAGCCTCCCTTTATCGGTTACGGTTGGTTCATCGGTGAAGGCCAGATCCTTGGTGAGAAGAACAACTATGGTGTAAGAATCATTTACCATAATGGTGACCAGGGCGGGTTCAGGGCATTTCACTTCTCGGTTCCCGAAAAGGACCTTCTATATGTAGGATTATTCAACAGGCCACCGGAAGATCTGAATAGAATCATTAAAAGTGGCCTTAATATTCTCATGGAGAATAACTGGTTTGATTAGTGTAAGTTACACAAATACGATCCTGACATACTCTTTACTGTAGTTGATGGTAAGTCCTTTGCCCGGGCAAGTCTGAAAAAAATATTGTTAATTTTGGGGCATGGCACTTCAGATAGTCTTATTAATTGCCGGCCTGGCGTTGCTTATTGCCGGGGCAGAATGGCTTGTTGGCGGAGCCTCCTCACTTGCAAGAAAATTCAGGATCTCAGATCTAACCATCGGATTAACTGTTGTAGCTTTCGGGACCTCGGCACCGGAGCTTGTGGTGAATCTATTTGCATCAGCCACCGATCACCAGGACATTTTCTTCGGGAACATATTAGGCAGCAACAATTTCAATCTTTTCATCATTCTGGGCATTGCAGGTGTGCTACTACCCCTGAAGGTTCAGGCCAGCACAGTCTACAAAGAGATACCAATGTCGCTGGCAGCCCTGGTGGTATTCTACCTGATGGTGCATATTCCTTCTCCCAAAGGTGAGATGATGCTGGGGAGAATTGACGGCATCATACTACTGGGACTCTTTGTATTGTTCCAGTTCTACATTTACAGGCAGATAAAGGATTACACGCCGGAAGAGACCATTCAGAAGCCTTCCGGTCCACTGTTTAAGATGATAGTCCTTATCATCCTGGGTCTTGCCGGGTTGATAATTGGCGGGAGGCTCGTCCTTGACAACGCTGTCATCATTGCAAAAGCGATGGGTGTCAGTGAAAAGGTCATCGGGCTTACCATCATTGCGGCCGGAACATCTCTGCCTGAGCTCGCCACTTCAGTTGTTGCCGCCTTCAGAAAGAACGCTGACATTGCCGTGGGAAACATTGTAGGATCCAACCTGTTCAATTTACTCCTTATCGGAGGTACGGTCTCCTTGGTCAGTCCTGTTAAATACAGTCCGATTTTTGATATAGATTTTTATATCCTGGCAGCAGGGACAGTTGTTCTCTTCATTAACCTTACAGCATGGCGGAAGCACAGGCTTGACAGGTGGGAGGCAGCGGTTCTGCTGACATCCTATATTGGTTACACGATATACCTTATCTCCAGACAGGGTTGATGGTTAGTGCCGGCTCCTGCCGCGGGCTCATCATCTGGCAGGATAGGCGCCAACGTAAGCCTGGTCACGCTTCTTCATCTTCAGCAAAGCCTGTATTTCTGGTGGCGGCAGTGCAGCCACTGAGTGGCCGGCAAATCCGGGCAGGGTTCTGTAGTTATTTAATTCAGGACTGATGAAGACACCCTGATCACTGAAGAAAAGGCATTTTGTTTCAAAGTCCGGATGGAGGGTATTCAGATCGACCGGTGAATCCATCGCAGTTATGCACTGTTCATTCTGAGCCGGGCTCCAGAGTATAAGTGGCATCGCTTTGCGATCACCGTTTTTCACATATACGTTATTGTTAATAGTTTTGAACTGGGGATCAGGAAGTCTGTCGCAGAGAATGCTTCGCTGCCAGATGAAGAGGTGTGGTCTGTTAAGGCTCGCATCTGCCACCATGAGGTTATTGACATAGATGTGCCCGTCACGTTCTTCCACATCAGGGCCAGTTGCAGGGTGCCACCCGAAGTGGTCACCCACGGCGCTGCGCTCGCTGCGGCTCACGCAGGCAGTACTGTTGACGAGGGTATTGTTGTACATCTTCGCGTCACAGCTGTTGAGTATATGTATGCCGAGTTCGCAGTTTACGAAGACGTTCCCGGCACAAATGGCTCCTTTGGATATCTCGAAGAAGAAGCCGCTCTCGCTGGGCCAGGTCTGGAGGTATGAGACCGCCCTGCCTGTCAGTCCTACATTTTCAATCCAGTTGTTGGTAAAAACAGCGTCTACGTTGCCCACATCATACCATATCCCGTTTGAGAAGGGGAGTTCCGTCACCAGGTTGTCATTGCAGGTAACCCGGTAGCACTGGTTGAATATTTTCACCGCTGCCGGGTAGTAGCCGGTTATGCGCTCGATGTTGTTTCTCGTGAAGATATTCTTTTCAAGCAGCGCATCTGATGAGCTGAGGATATATATGCCCTCAGTGCTTGTGTCGCTCACCCTGCAATTTCTGATTGTAAGTTTGTCTCCCCTCAGGTAAGCGGCAACCCGAGAGCAGAATGATATTGTGCAATGTTCAAGCGTTGTGCCCACCACATCTTTGCCGTGTTCAGCCTCAGGGGATATGCCCTCGGGGTCTTTCCCGTCTATCTCCAGTGCACGGTACGCATATTGTGTTAAGGTGATACCCCTGATTACCGGCCCGCGGCCGTCAGAGGTTCTGCCATGACATTCGCCGGTGACGCGGTGAATAGCTACATTATGAGTGGTTATTTCCACAAGCTTATCCTTCGGGTCAATCCCGATATAAACCAGTCCTGCAGAATAATCTATAAAGAAAGTATTTTCATTCACCTCGCCCTCATAGCCGGCTGATTGCAGGAAGCGGCCGTCAATGAATACCATGTCATCATTAAACCTGTGAAGGGGTGTGTCCTTTCCGTTTCTGAGCCTCTGCCACCAGCTTTGCGGCGCTGACGGAAAGAGACGGTCCCATTTTGTCACCCACAGTCCGTTGCCCAGGTCCCTCCACTCTGTTGCCACTCCGGTGCCTTTAAGCACCGGTTGTTCATCACCGTATGGCTGAATGGTGATTCCCTGGTTCAGCACCAGGTCTCCGGTCCGGTATGTTCCGCCACGCATAATAATGACGTCTCCGGTGGTTGCTTTCGCAATTGCAGCCTCCAGGGTTGACGGTGCATCAATGTTATCTCCCTGCGAGTTACTGTTGCCGTCAGGAGCAACATAAATTATGCGTTCTGCCTTTTCAGGGACCGGCCATACCTGCCGTACCGGTCCGTAAGGCCCTCCTGAAGGCTGTGCGCCAGCAGGGGCCAGGAATGCAACAATAAGTGCAGCAGTTGCTGCTGTACGGAAAAAAGCAGTTAACTTTAATGAGCGATCTGTGTTCATATAATAATAGTATTTGTTTTGAAACCGATTTCATAAAGTTATGAAACTTTAAAGTATCAGACCATAAAATGAGAATTAAAATTATCATCACAGTTGCTGTTTTACTGCTTGTTTCATCACATGCGGGAGGGCAGTCATTAAACGGGAAACAGTCACTTTCAGAGATTGAATGGAACAGCCGGACCATCACAGAGGGAGTAGTTCTGAGGTGGGTGCAGGCAAGGCTGTTTGACTCTGACCAGGCTATTTATATTGTTGAAACCGATACCACCGCGGGGCAGTTTGAGTTTGGGGTGGCAGCCGGAGACAAACCTCTGATCACCAGTGTCTATGCTGCAGGAGAGGGTGTTTTGGCAGCTGTCAACGGCACGTTTTTCAACATGCAGGAGGGTTATAATGTGCACTATGTAAGGGTTAATGATTCAGTGGTGGCAGTCACCGACGAAAAGGAGTACGGCATTCGCGCCACTGGGATTTTTACCGCCACCGGCGAGGTTGTTGATATTTCAGGCTGGGGGCCGGAGAGTGAGGATTCCGGGACCATGCTTGCCGAGGATGCCATCGTCACCGGTCCCCTTCTTACAGATAATGGCCGGGACATTGCCCTTGACAGCATCAATTTCAACAAGAATCGCCATCCGCGTTCACTTTTGGGCATTACCGGCACAGGTCATGTGCTGTTCATTGCCGTTGACGGCAGGCAGCCGGGCTATGCTGATGGTATGAGCCTCTTCGAGCTCAGGGAACTGGCGAAGAGTCTGGGATGTACTGAAATCCTTAATCTTGACGGCGGAGGCTCAACAACGCTGTATGTGAAGGGCGAGGGTGTCACCGGTGTGGTTAACAGACCCTCCGGAAAGGTTGAGAGGCCGGTGCCCAGCATTGTGTTTGTCAAAAATAAAGAATAATAAAAAAAGAAAATGATATGAGTTATACACTTCAACCCGGCCGGAAGGCCATAGATTTCAGGCTTCCTGCCACTGACGGCAGGGAATACAGCCTGTCAGACTTTGACAACTACCCGTTTCTGGTGATCTTCTTCACCTGCAACCACTGCCCCTATGTGACCGGCTCCGACGAGGTGACACGTGACACTGCTGAGAAGTTCCGTGATGCCGGCGTGGCTTTCGTTGGCATCAACTCCAACAGTGAGCACACCTATGAGGAGGACAGCTTCCCGAACATGGTCAGGCGGATGGAGGAGCACAGATTCCCGTGGAAATACCTGTATGACAGAGACCAGACAGTGGTGAGAGCCTATGGAGGGCTTAAGACCCCGCATTTCTTTGTTTTTAACAGTGACCGCGTTCTTGTCTATACCGGCCGTGGTGTTGATTCTCCGAGGGACACCTCGCGCATGACCGTCAATGATCTTGAGAGGACGCTGGAGGAACTCACCTCCGGAAGGGATATCAGCGTACCTGTCACCAATCCCATCGGGTGCAACATCAAGTGGGAAGGGCATGATGCAAAGTGGATGCCCCCCGAAGCCTGCGATCTGGTATAGAAAGATATCTCAAGAATGAAAACAAACTTTAGTCTGACTATTGCAATTATGAGCATCACCATTGTGACTACAGGTCCATTGAAAAGTCAGAATTATCAGCAATCAGTCTTTGACGCCAACGCAGACATTGGTAAATGCGGGATCAAAGGTTCCAATGAATTTCTTCCGGAGAGCCAGGAATACATACTTACCGGGTCCGGCGAAAACATCTGGTTCGGTTCAGACCAGTTCCACTTCGCGTGGAAGAAGATGAAGGGCGATTTCATTCTGAGCGCCGGTGTAAGGTTTATCGGTGAGGGGAAGCATGAGCACCGGAAGGCCGGCTGGATGATCAGGGACGGGCTCGTAAGCGGTGCACCTCACGTCAGCTCTGCGGTGCACGGCGACGGGCTGACCTCGCTGCAATACCGCACCGCTGAAGGTGGGGAGACACTGGAAACCAGGTCCGTGGTAGAGGCACCCGACGTAATTCAGCTTGAACGGAAAGGTGACCTGTTCATCTTCTCCGCCGCCGTCAGGGGCAATCCGTTTGATACCGTAGCTGTCAGACAGGCATCACTGACCGGGGAGGTATATACCGGACTGTTTGTCTGCTCACATGATAACAACGTGGCCGAAAGCGCTGTTTTTTCCAATGTGCGGATCACAAAACCGGCATGGCAGGGACTGGTGCCTTACGGTGACTACCTCGCAAGCAACCTTGAGATACTGGATATTGAAACCGGCCTTCGCAGGGTGGTTTTCCAGGCGCCAAACTCCATCCAGGCTCCCAACTGGACTCCTGACGGCAAATACCTGATTTATAACAGTGACGGGCTGCTTTACCGGTTCGACCTTGAAGCGGGCAAGCCTGAGGTGATCAATTCCGGTCTCGCCACAAGCAACAACAATGACCATGTGCTCTCCTTCGACGGCAGCATGCTTGGCATAAGTCATCACGTGGCAGAGGAGGAAAACAGGTCAAACATTTTTGTTATGCCGGCCGGCGGAGGCAAACCTGAGCGTATCACGGCCAGGGGTCCCTCCTATCTCCACGGATGGTCACCTGACGGCCGCTGGCTGACTTATACCGCTGAGCGAAACGGCAACTATGACATCTACAAAATATCAGTAAAGAAGAAGAAAGAGATCAGACTTACAGATGCTCCCGGCCTTGATGACGGGTCAGAGTACTCACCTGACGGTAAGTATATTTACTTCAACTCGGTCCGTACCGGCAAGATGAAGCTCTGGAGAATGAAGCCTGATGGCTCGGAGCAGGAACAGGTTACTTTCGATGAATACAATGACTGGTTCCCGCATATATCACCGGACGGGAGGCAGATTGTTTTCCTCTCCTTCATGCCTGAGGTTAGGGCTGATGATCACCCGTTTTATAAGCATGTGTATATCAGAATGATACCGATTCCTGAAGCAGAAACAGGCAGGCAGGATTTTGCAGCGCTGACACCTGAGGTAATTGCTTATCTTTACGGCGGACAGGGTACTATCAATGTACCGAGCTGGTCCCCTGACGGAAGTAAGATAGCATTTGTCAGCAACTCCGGTACTACCGAATGACCTTATGATCAGAATAAGAAAAATAACCAATCCCTTTCACGAGGCCAATATACGTAAGATTGAGGCCGTGAAGGAGATACTGCGAAAGCAGTTTCCGGCCATCAGTGAAAAGAAAATAGGTGAGTTGGAGACTCAGTTTGTCAATCCTCTGCGGAAAAAGTATCAGACGGCCGTTTTCGTTGCAGAGGATATTCATGAGACAGTGAGGGCTTTTGCCGTGCTGTTGTATATGCCTGACCTGCAGTTCTGTTATCTCGATTACATTGCAGCCTCTCCGGGCAGCTCCTCATCGGGACTGGGAGGAGCTCTTTATGAAAGGTTAAGAGAAGAGGCTGTCTCGGTTGATGCTGTCGGACTCCTCTTTGAGTGTCTGCCGGATGATCCGGCGCTATGCAAGGATCAGTCTACGCTTGAGCAGAACCGCAAGAGACTTGCCTTTTATGAGCGGTTCGGGGCAAGGCCTGTTATAAATACGCTGTACGAGACTCCCGTCAGGCCGGAGGATGATTGTCCGCCTTATTTGGTCTTTGACGGGTTGGGAAGGCGTGAGACTGTCTCACGCGATGAGCTTCGCGGAATAGTAAGGGCAATCCTGGAGAGAAAATACGGCGACTATTCGGGAGTCGAATATAATAACATGGTCATCAACAGTATAACTGACGATCCGGCAGTTATCAGGCCTCCCCGTTACACCCGGAAAAAAATAATCATAGAGGGCCCTGCGACGCTTCCGGAGAAGAAAAAAATATGGCTTGCCGTAAATGATAAACACTCTATTCATCATGTCAGGGAGCGCGGCTATGTGGAATCGCCCGTAAGGGTAAAAAGCATTCTCAGAGAACTGGATAAAAGCGGGCTGTTCAGGATGGGCAAAATCAGGGAGTATCCTGACAGGCATATTCTTGATGTTCATGACAGCAACTATTTCAACTATTTCAGGAAGGTAAGCCAGACCATCCCCAAAGGGGAGTCGGTATACCCATATGTTTTTCCCATCAGGTATGCCACAAGGGCACCAAAGGAGCTGTCAGTACGGGCAGGCTACTATTGTTTTGACACCTTCACCCCGCTCAACCAGGATGCTTTCCTGGCTGCACGCTGGGGTGTCAATTGCGTGATGAGTGCAGCTGATGAGCTGCTTGCGGGTACACGGTACGCTTATGTGCTCACCCGGCCACCCGGGCATCATACAGAGCGGTCTGTCTTCGGCGGATTCTGCTACTTGAACAACTGTGCAATAGCAGCTCATTACCTGAGCCGCAGCAGCAGGGTAGCCATACTGGATATCGACTACCATCACGGCAACGGTCAGCAGCAGATCTTTTACGGAAGGAATGATGTGCTTACAATTTCCATCCACGGCCATCCCTCTTTTGCCTATCCCTATTTCTCGGGGTTTGAGGAAGAGAAGGGCGAAGGTGAAGGTCTTGGTTTCAATTATAACTTTCCCCTTCCGGAAAAGGTGACCCACGAGCAGTATACCAGGGTACTGGGAAGGGCGATCAGGATTATCCAAAAATACAAGCCTGATTACCTTATAGTTGCACTAGGCCTTGATCCTGCCAAGGGTGATCCGACCGGCACCTGGAGTTTTACTCACAGGGATTTTGCAGCAAACGGGGAGATGATAGGCAGCCTTAAACTGCCGACACTGGTGGTTCAGGAAGGGGGCTACCGCAACCAGTCGCTTGGGGTCAATGCAAGGTCCTTTTTCGCAGGTTTGCACAGTTCTCATAATGGCAAAAAACTAATTAGATGAAGAAATCGATATTCTCCATGACAGGCATTAAGCGATACCTCCTGGTGGCTGCAATAATCATTGTGGCAATCATCCTTCTCGCCAACAAACTGGTTATCTGGGGTGCGGCTTTTCTGGCTGCAGGACTGATTATCCTGGGCATTCAGCAGTTGATTCTGCTTAATGTAAAGGTTTCCAGGTTTGAGGATAACATCACCGGGCTCGAGGAGAAGAACCAGAGTCTTGCGAAGATGAACGAGAAGCTGATGGAGGAGAATGAATTTCTCAAGGAGAGACATTTTCAGATCACGCAGATAAAGAGTATCCTGGAGATGAACCTTTTCGAGATAGACACCCGGTTCAAGCGCACGGTAAACAAGACAGAACAGCTCAATGACCGGGAGATACGTTACATTGGCAGTCTGGGTGTTTCACTGAAGGCGAAATATGGTATTGACCTCAAGGAACTAAGGTTCAAGTATCTTCCCGAATCAGACGAGCTGATAGTGGCCAATATCAACCCGCGGTTCCTCTCTTTCGGCAACCGGAAGCTGGAGTGGGAGTTTTTTGAGACGCTGGAGTACAGGAGACAACTGCCCCTGACGGTGAAGAGGTGGATGACCAGTGATGACCTGGCGGAAAGAGCGGAGAAACTGAAGGAAGAGATCCGTCTTGAGACCGAGCATTCGCTCGAGAGTGGCCCTGAAGAGTTTGCATGGATCATGGAACCAATCAGGGAAAATGTTGAAAACACAATCAGGATCATGTTCAAGGGTGTTACGAGCAACATAAGGATTGCAGAAATGGCAGACAACACCTTTGTTCCCATTGAGGGGATAAAACTGGGGAAGCTCGAAGAGAATAAGAGACTTAAATAAAATACTTATGGCTAAACTGTTTATTGCTGTTGCCTGCGCGATATTTCTTGCAGCCGGATGCAACAATGTACCTGTGGTATCCCTTACCGGTTCTGATGGGAAGACCAGGCTGACTTTTGAATTGGAGGAGGGCGGGTTGCCAACCTACTCATTATTTTACAGTGATACTGTTGTGATCCGAAATGGCAGGCTTGGAGTTGTCATGGCTGATGATGATTTTTCCGGGAACCTGACGTTGGATTCTGTTTCCGGACCAGTGGAGGTCAATGATAACTATACACTTCTTTATGGTAAGACAAAGAAAGCTTCATACAATGCCAGACAGATGGTCGTTCATCTTTCCAATAGTTACGGAAAGAATATGAATATTGTTTTCCGGCTCTCTGATCAGGGGCTTGCTTTTTGCTATGATTTCCCCGGCGCCCCCGGAGAGAATAAGTTCATCATCGAGGAAAAGAGCACATTCTCTTTCCCTGAGGAGACTGTTGCATGGATCCAGCCCCGGGCTGCATCAAAATCGGGATGGAACCAGACCAATCCATCATACGAGGAGAACTACCTGATGGAGGAACTGCTGTCAGACCTGGATGCTGACACAAACGGATATGTTTTCCCTGCCCTGTTCCGTACAGGCAACTGCTGGGTCAACCTGACGGAGAGCTGGCCGGACCGCAACTACTGCGGGAGTCACCTGGACCTGATTGTCGGAACGAACGAGCTGTCCATTGCCTTCCCTGAGCCGACAGAGGGATACACGAATGGCGTTGTTTATCCCCGGTCAACACTTCCCTGGCAGACCCCCTGGAGAATAATAACCATTGGAAGCACTCCGGGAGTTATTGCCGAATCAACCCATGGCACTGACCTTGCCCTTCCGCCCGAGGAGGGCGACTTCAGCTATGTCAGGCCGGGAAGGGCAGCGTGGAGCTGGGCCCTGATGAAGGACGGATCAGTCAACTATGAAGAGCAGAGACGTTTCATCAGCTATGCCTCAGAAATGGGATGGGAGTATTGCCTTATTGACGTGAACTGGGATAGGACGATCGGTTGGGAGAAGATAGGTGAGCTTGCAAAGCTGGCAGAAAACAAAAATGTAGGTCTGATACTGTGGTACAATTCGGCAGGTGATTGGAACACAGTTACATATCACCCCAAGGACCGGCTGTTAACGCATGAATTGAGGGAGGAGGAATTCAGCAGGCTGGAGAGTCTTGGCATAAAGGGCATAAAGGTTGATTTCTTCGGCGGCGACGGGCAATCTATGATGGATTATTACAAGGATATTCTCGAAGATGCCCATCGGCACAGGCTGGTTGTCAACTGTCATGGTTCCACGCTCCCCCGCGGTGTGCAGCGCACCTGGCCAAATCTTGTCTCCATGGAGGCAATCCGAGGGTTTGAATTTGCCACGTTTGACCAGTCAACCGCTGACCTCGTTCCGTCAAAAGCCACTATGCTGGCATACACCAGGAATGCGTTTGATCCGATGGATTTCACCCCGGTCTGCTTTACTGAATATGACAATTATGAGCGTGTTACAGGTAACGGAGCCGAACTGGCCATGGCAGTACTCTTCTTGTCAGGTGTCCAGCATTATGCCGAGACTCCTCAGGGGATGGCAACTGTTCCGGACTATGTAAGGGAGATGATGAGCGAAATACCTGTCAGCTGGGACGAGACAAGGTTCATTGACGGATATCCGGGTAGCCATATCGTGATGGCGAGAAGATCCGGGGAAGAATGGTATATTGCCGGTGTCAATGCTGAAAAGGAACCGCTGAGGCTTGTGTTTCCGGCTCCAATTCACACTGCCGGCACATGGACAGTTGTTACAGATGGAGAGACTCTACGGTCATTCTCAACCTCCACTGTCACTGCGGACGCAGAAGGTAAGATAACTGTAGAAGTGCGACCCAACGGTGGATTTGTGATGACTTGTAAAAACCAGTTGAATAACCTTTGAACATTATGAAGATATTAAAATTCCTCCCCCTCCTGTTCTTTCTTTTATTATCCGGCTGCAAAATCAACCCCGGTCCAACAGGCAGGTATGTTTTATGGTATGACAGGCCTGCCGGGGAGTGGACAGAAGCTTTACCTGTGGGTAACGGGCGGCTTGGAGGGATGTTGTTCGGTGATCCGTCAGTTGAGCGCCTTCAGGTAAATGAGGAATCGCTGTGGGGCGGGGTGAATGTGCCCAACAATAATCCCGATGCCCTGCAAAATCTGCCGAAGATAAGGGAGCTGATCCTTGACGGAAAGATCCCTGAAGCGTATGAGCTATCAGAAAAGTATCTGGCAGGCATTCCCGGCAAGACCTGGTCATACCAGACTGTCGGAGATATCTTTTTCCGGTTTGCTGATACCTCTGCTGCAACCGACTACCGTCGCGAGCTTGACCTGGCAACGGGCATTGCACGGGTCAGTTTCAAAAGGAACGGGAAGAAGGTTCAATATGAGGTTTATGTACCTGCCGGAGAAGATCTGATGGTTATCAGCATGCGTTCACAGGATGAGGGTGGTCTTGACATGGATATCATGATGACCCGGCCCCAGGATGCCGTAATAACCGTCTCTGACAACAGGATTGACATGGAGGGGCAGATCATTGACCCTGAAGACCCGGAGAGAGGTCCCGCAGGTGAACACATGAAGTTCTTTGCCTCGCTGATAGTCATCAGCTGTGACGGAGAGCTGAAGGCAGGCGAAACAACACTCAACTATTCGGGAGGAACAGAGATGACACTATACTTCAACGCCCGGACAGATTACAACATTGATTTGCTGAACTTTGACAGGACTATTGATCCAAGGATGGAATGTACCGAAGCTATCAGCAAAGCATCATGGAAACCTTTTACAAGGATACGCAAGGAGCACATAAGTGAACACTCCGCAATGTTCAACAGGGTTGATCTTGACCTGGGAGGTGATCCGGTTCTGGAAGGAATCCCCACGGATGAACGGCTCAGGATGTTTCAGGCCGGTGGTGATGATCCGGGGCTGATTGAAACATATTTTCAGTACGGGCGGTACCTGCTGATGGGCTCATCGCGCCATCCGGCGCAATTACCTGCAAACCTGCAGGGTATATGGAACAAGGATTTTTCCGCCCCGTGGAATTCTGATTATCACACCAACATAAATCTTCAGATGAACTACTGGCCGGCGGAGGTTTGCAACCTTGCCGAGACCACCTGGCCGCTTGTCCGCTTCATGGAGGAGCTGACCATTCCCGGAGGTGTGACAGCGAAGGAAACATATGGTGCGAAGGGGTGGGCTTTACATCACACAACGGACGTCTTCGGCAAGACTGCGGTGATTGATGGTGTATATTGGGGGATGTTTCCCCTGGGTGGCGCCTGGATGACACTTCCGCTGTGGGAACACTATGAATTCATGAATGATACAACATATCTCCGGGAGCATGCCTATCCGGTCATGAAAGGTGCCGCAGAGTTTATAAGGACATTTCTGGTACCCGACAGCCGGGGGAGGCTTGTCACTGTCCCCTCCTACTCTCCGGAGAACAGCTATATTGATCCGGTCTCGGGGAAGGAATTCAAGCTTACCTATGCACCTTCAATGGATAACCAGATTATCCGTGAGGTTCTCGGCAACTGCCGCAAGGCTGCCGGTATCATTGACATTGACCGTGAGTGGTCTGATTCGCTGCAATATATCCTTGAAAGGATTCCACCCGACAGGGTGGCCTCCAACGGGACCATCATGGAATGGATTGAGGAGTATGAGGAGGCAGAGCCGGGTCACAGGCACATGTCTCATCTCTTCGCTCTGCATCCCGGGACGCAGATAACCCCAGAAACACCGGAGCTGTATGCAGCCGCGCGCCGGACTCTGGAGCGGCGTCTGGAGCACGGCGGAGGCCATACCGGCTGGAGCAGGGCATGGATCATCAACTTCTATGCAAGGCTGTATGATGGTGACGAGGCTTACAAACATGTAAGGCTATTGTTGGAGAAATCCACCCTTCCGAATCTCTTTGACAATCATCCACCGTTCCAGATAGACGGCAATTTCGGGGGTACGGCCGGCCTTGCCGAGATGCTTGTGCAAAGTCACGGCGGGGTGGTGCGGGTGCTGCCGGCCCTGCCGGCAGCATGGCCTGAAGGAAAGGTAACCGGACTCAAGGCCAGGGGCAATTTCGAGGTAGGGATAGAATGGAGCGCCGGTGTTGCAGAAAAAATCACCGTAAAATCGCTCTCCGGGGCGCCGCTGAATCTGTCCTATCGCGGAAATCACATTACAATGGATACCGAAAAGGGAATAACATACAGATTTGACAGCAACCTGAAATGGATAAAGTAATCTTCTTCATTGCCCTGAGCCTGCCGGTAATATTCTTTTCAAAAAAGAGCCTGTTTGAACCGCACAGCCACGGATTCACCAGGTTTTTCAGCTGGGAGTGCATCATTGTGCTTTTTGCTGTCAATTATGAGAAATGGTTCACAGATCCGTTATCGGTGAAACAGCTGATCTCATGGATCCTGCTCATAATATCTGCATGGTTTGTGATTGAAGCTGCCGTCAGGCTGCACCGTGCAAGGAAGCCGGGTGTTGTCAGGGTTGACGAGAAGCTTTTCAGGTTCGAGAAGACAACTGAGCTGGTCACGACAGGCATTTTCAAGTATATAAGGCACCCGATGTATTCATCGCTGCTGTGTCTGACATGGGGGATCTGGTTCAAGCAGCCGCTCTGGTATACTGTTCCTGTGGCGCTGCTGTCGTCATGGTTGCTGTGGGTTACCGCCCGCCGTGATGAAAACGAGTGCCTCTCATATTTCGGAGAGAAGTACAGTGAGTACATGAGGGGAACGAAAAGGCTTATCCCCTTCATTATGTGAGCTCACAGGGGGCCCCGGGCGGCGGTTGACAGCCGCGGGAGGCACAGGCGGTTGACAGCCGCGGGAGGCACAGGCGGCTGACGGCCGCAGGAGGCATGGGCGGCTGACGGCCGCAGGAGGCACAGGCGGTTGACAGCCGCGGGAGGCACAGGCGGCTGACGGCCGCAGGAGGCATGGGCGGCTGACGGCCGCAGGAGGCATGGGCAGGGGTGCAGGTCAGGCCGGCAGCGTCACGGGACACCAGGTGGCAGAGCCGCATGACACCAGCCGGCAACATCCAACCCCGCGTCCCTTTCAGAGATTCTTGTCAGGGTACATCTCGTTCCAGTGCTGTGGCTGGTTCTTCAGTTTCATGTCAAACCATGACATGATTGTATTATGCCATTCAATCCGCTTTTTGTAGTCAAGGATATGATGGTTTTCTCCACTGACGAGTACCATCTCCACATCCTTACCCAGGATTTTCAGGGCTGCATAATACTGCAGGCTCTCACCTACCGGCACGTTGGTGTCAGCCGTTCCGTGGAGCAACAGTATCGAGTTACTGAATTTGTCGGCGTTGAATAACGGGCTGTTATCCACGTATATATCCTTTCTGTTCCAGGGATAGCTTCCCCTGGTGGCGCCCGAGCTGTATGAATAGCCCCAGTATCCCTCACCCCAGTAGCTTGAGATGTCACTGATGCCGGCATGGGCAATTGCAGTCCGGAAAATATCGGTCCGGGTCTGCAGCATCATGGTGGTGAACCCGCCATATGAAGCGCCGATACATCCTACATTAGCAGCATCGGCAGAGGGAAACGCGGCCAGGAACTTCTTCGTGCCTTCGATTATATCATCAATTGCCTCACGTCCCCAGCCATTCACGTGCAGGGCTGAGAAATCCTGCCCGAATCCGGTTGATCCGGAAGGCTGCATGACATAAACCATATACCCTTCGGCAGCCCATATTCCCTTGGGATAACGCCCCCCGAAAGACCTGTCGGTGGGAGTTGTACCACCATAGAAGTTCACGATCAGGGGATATTTTTTCGACGGGTCATAGTTTACCGGGTAGTATACCCTTCCATAGATTGTTGTTCCGCGGGAGTTTTTGAAATTCCATTCTTCCGTCCGCCCGGATAACACATCTGCCATACGGTCTGCCCCCGGATCAGAGAGCAATGATGATTTCCCGGTTGCCAGGTCAAGTGCATATAGTTTTTCCGGAGTGCTTATGCTTGTACCACGCAGAACAGCAACCGTTTTGTTTTCCGCAAAATCTGCTGAAGTGATCACCTCCACCGGCACATCGATTTTTGTAAAGCTCCGCTTTTTCGGGTCAAGCCTGTAGAGGTTCACGCAGTCACGTTCCGTGGCGGTAAGGTATATTTTGCCATCCGGTGCCCAGTGGGCCATCCCGGCTGCCGGTTCAAAATTGCGTGTGAGAGGTTCGGCTTTCCGGGTCTTCAGGTCAAACATGAAAAGCTGTGTATCATAGCTGTTTGGGATTCGTCCCTCGCTCACCTTCACCCCGATGGTGCCGAAAGTCTCAGGACCGCCTGATACGAGCAGTTGTGTTCCGTCAGGCGAGTACTGGCATGAACCGCCGTAAAGCTTGTCCTTCCAGATTGTATCGAGCTGCATGGTACTGATTTCCAGCTCATAGAGAGTCTGCTTTGAGAAAGGGACCTCGCTGTAGTCCTGACGGGAAACCGAAAAGAGTACCCTCCTGCCGTCGGGACTGATTGCATGCAGAGAGGCTGACTGCGACCCTGCGGTAAGCGGCTGTGACAGCTTCGTGCCAGGGTTATATATATACAGGTAGCTCCTGTTGCGCGTTCCCGGGATGCGGTCATCATTGTCAAAGACCCGTTTCAGATCACCGGTTTTCTCAGCCTCTTCATTTTTCGAGTACACAAAATAATCTTCCGCAGGCGACCATACAATGCGGCCGGGCGATTTCAGCCCTGATGCGGCAACACTTTCCGTTCCTGTCTTCATGTCATATATGATCACATCGCTGGTTCCCTCCCTGTCTACCTGGTAAAAAAAGCGGTCTGATCGTGGCATCCAGTCAGCGCGGAGTGCATTGTTCCGCAGGGCGAAAAGGTTCCTGTTAAGTTCCATATCATATACCCGGAAGGAGCTCTGGGATTTCCCGCTCCCCGGCAAGACCTCTGTTGTCTGGATAAGTACATATTTGCCTGAAGGAGAAAGTCTTGCCCCGGATATGCTCACCCCTTCAAGGACATCATTGATTGTAAGTGTCCGGCCGGGGTCTGTGTTCCATGCCAGCACTGCCTGATCAGTTGCTGCTGATATGTCAGCGCCGAACCTGAGTGTTTTCTCCGTACTTATCAGTTTCAGGCTTAACTCGTGGATTCCTGTTCCCAGTGTCAGATCAATCTTAACAGGCCGCTCCGAAGGCCTGCCCTGTGATTTCACCTTTTTGCCGTTGAGGCTGAGTTCGAAGATCGCATTGGTTGAAATATTTACCGATGCTTTGGTCCACCTGTCGGTGCTGATGAATCCGGTCATCCTGACCAGCTGGCACTCACCGTTGACTGAAGTGACAAGGCTGTCGACCGGCAGGGTTATAACCGGCCATGTTTTCATGTCAGCATCATCAGCCTGCACATTTTCGAGAAGGGCTGCCGCATCAAATTTTTTACCGTCAACCGATGGCTGATCAGCAAAGAACGGCAGAAAGAGCTGGTTAACCCCGGAGATCCTCCAGACATTGCATTCAGTTTTGTTTTGTGCAGTTGTTGCTACTGCAATCAGTATCAGCAATAAAGAGCCGGTGAGTTTTTTCATTTTATTTGATTTTTGTTGTTTTCAGTTGTTTCAGGGAGAAAACCGGATAACCTATCTCCAACTGTCAATCTTGTCGAGCGGGTAGATCGGCCTTGGGATATTCACATAGTTAAGTGCGGACGGATTGATATTGCTCAGTCCGGGTGATACCACATTGACAGTCTTCCTGTTGTAAAGGAGGTAGTTGTATCTGAAGGGGAATAGGTTCTTCACGACAACTATATCGGCTTTCCAGATTGATAGGCCAAGGTCTTTAAAATCAGCGGGTGTACGCGAAGCCATAGGCAGCTCAGAGATAATCAGGTGTATCCCGTCATGTTTCACTATGAGTGTCTTTCCGAAAGAGGTCTCCTGCTTGAGGGTTACAATTCCCGTGTAGGTGAAGGGCTGGTTATAGACCGTGTCTATCTTCCCTCCCACGGTGAGGGTGATCTCATCGCCTACATTGCTGTTCCAAGCCTGGCGGGCAGCTTCCTCATCGCGGAGTGCTAGGTATGAAGTCAGCCCGCTGCCTTTTTCAGCCAGTGCTTTCAGTATCCAGGTGCTTTCGCCCGGGGTACCTGTTCCCACGGCGTCAGAGACATCGCAGAAGACAAGTGTACCCAGTGCCCTTGCGACCTTTTTTTCGAGTGCAATAGCAACAGCTTCTTCAGGGCTGTTCCCTTCAGGCTGCTGCACATCCCGCACTGCCCAGGCCATCTCCGCGATTTCATCGGCCAGTTTCTGCGACAATCCATTATTACCATCGGTTATGGCTATTGTGCTGTAACCCAGCTCCGGCTCATCGATCCAAATATGTACCGGGAAGAAGGAAACAGAGAGAACGTCAGGCTGCTTTTCCATCTTCTTCATCGAGGAAAATATCTTCCTGAACGGGGGGAGGAAATCGACGTTGATGCCACCACCCTTCAGGAGCTTCATCTTGTTCACGGTCATGACCGGTTCAATCTCGCCAAGAACAGTGCGGATGAGCAGGTCTCCTGCCCTGAAGGCGGTTTTGAAATGGTCACGGTGAGGGTTGGTATGGTAACCGACAATAATGTCAGCATTTTCAGCCCTGCGGCGGGTTACGTTCGCATGGAGGTCAAAGGTAACGGCAATTTTCACATCCGTGCCAACCGTATCCCTGAGTGTTTTGATCAGGTCACCCTCGGGGTCGAACATACCCTGTACTCCCATGGCTCCATGCAATGAGAGGTAGATTCCGTCAACCTTCTCCTGCCCGGCAACTGCCTCAATGATAAGGCTCTTGATTTTCCGGTAGAACAGGCTGTCAACCGGTCCGCCCGACATCGATTTGGCCTGGAGTACCGGAACAGCTCTGATCAGGCCTTTACCACTTTTCTCCACTGCGGAGAGGAAGCCTGCAAGCTGCTTGTCCTCCTCAATTGCTGAGGCTGGCACCTCGTCTCGGTAAAAGAGATGATCAGCCTTGAAATTCACCTCGGTTGTTATCACCGGAGAAAAGCTGTTCACCTCGTGCATGAATTCAGCATAGAGAATTACCTTCTGATCTGAGGTGCTCCCGGATGAATTTTCTTCGGAGCAACCCGATAAGGCAGCGACTGTCACCGAAACCAGGACATAGATGATTTTACTGAAACGAAATTCAAATTTGGTTTTCATAAATATTGGTATATTGGACAAAAATAGGAAAAACAGGATTTACCTTGCCTGTGCGGGTAATGTTAAACAATATATGTTTAAAATGGCTTTAAGCATCAAAAGGGAACAGAAATGAAGGCAGAAAAGAGGATTGTTATTACAGTACTGATGCTTACGACTGTGGTGATGGTGGTGGAGGCCCAGGACAGTAGCCGTACATTCGGGGAAGTCAGTCTTGCTGCCAATAATGCTGGGATGTATGTTCTGGGAGGCTGGGCACTGGCAAATATGGCGGCTGGTGCCTACGGATGGGCTGCATTAGAGGGAGAAAAGAAGTATTTCAGTCAGATGAACCTGTTCTGGAATGTTGTCAACCTGTCAATTGCAGGATTTGCTCTGTACAGCAACTACAGCGCTGACCTGCTATCCCTTGGCGATGGTGAGATCATGACAAAGCATCTCAAAACGGAACGGCTATTTCTGATAAACTCAGGTCTTGATGTGGCATATATGGGTGCGGGGATACTGATGAGGCACCTCGGAACTGGTTCGGAGAGGAGGGGTGATCTGCTTAAAGGCTACGGCAACGCAGTGATATTACAGGGCGGTTTCCTCCTGGTATTCGACATTGTGATGTATTTTATCTTTCGTGATATAAGACCCGCCAGTATCGAATTAACCTCAGCGTTGCAGCAGGGAACTCTGCATGCTGGTATCAGAATTGCGTTCTGATCAGCCGGATCCCGGGAATCAGCATGACTTCCACAATGAGTATCCCTGTTAGTTGGTGTAGTGGCAGTGACCTGGAGCACAGCCAGGTAACGGTTTCTTATTCAATAGTCATTCCGGTTACGGAAGAGGGCGTGAGCGCAGCCAGTTAACCGCTGGGTCCGAAGCCAGGGAATGGTTGAAAAGTGCGCCCTGTTCCATCATCCCTTTCATGACGCAGTCAAGCCAGGGGACCATATACCTTGCCAGGATGGCGGTCTGTTCATCAGTATTCAGCCCGTCCCTGCAGCCTGCAAGTCTCTCGGCAGTGAAGCATTTCCGGCTATCGCCCATGCCGCAGTGTGATCCGTTGATAATCGAGATATAAGTCTTGCTTTCCGCACCCGAACGCTCATACATCGGCAGGTGATTCTTGTCTGGAGAGGTTATACAGTCACTTGTGCCTGAAAAGACCAGCGTTGGGGCCATGACACGGGGTAATAAGCCTCAAATTTCACCCTCCTGTTACCCAGGGATTCATCCCTGAGTTCCATACTTTTGTGGCCAATTTTATACTGACCGGAAGTAGTCAGAATACAGCACATTATTATTGAGAAAACCGGGACTGACCTTGAGAAAAACATATTCAGCCTGATGTGTTGATTGGTTCCCGGAGCCTCAGGCACCGGGAGATACCAAATTAATCAATATTTCGTTCCGTGACAACAATGATCATGCTCAGATGTCTGTGATTATGAAATGAATGTTATTTTTACACCGCAATGTCTGGACAGCTGCTAAGCTTGCTGATCCTGAAACAGAAAACACTGATCTATGGATATTATTCCCTTCAACCTCCTGGTCTGGATCTGGATCTCGGTTGCAATTGTTATTTTCATAGTGCTTCTGTTTGTCACTGCCCCGTTCGGAAGACACACGAACAGGAACTGGGGAGTGACCATACCTGACAGGCTGGGGTGGTTTCTGATGGAAATTCCCGGACCGGTCATATACCTGTTGCTGGTGATCACCGGCAACGGACACAAAACGTTAACAGTCTGGATTATCACCGGCCTGTACCTTGCACATTACATCAACAGGGCAATAATTTATCCTGCCAGAATAAGGGTTCGTGGCAAGCAAATGCCGCTGGTGGTTGCACTTATGGCTGTCTTCTTCAATTTTGTCAATGCCGGTTTCCTCGGTTACTTCGCCGGCACGCTTCAGACACACTATGATCCGGCATGGTTGTCAGATCCCCGGTTCATAACCGGGCTTGCTGTCTTCCTCACCGGGGCAGTCATAAACATCACCTCAGATGAGAAGCTGATTCATCTGCGGAAGAAGAGTAACGGTGGCGGGTACCTGATCCCGCGGGGCGGGATGTTTGAAAAAATCTCCTGTCCCAATTTTTTTGGGGAGATAATTGAATGGGGAGGATATGCCATCCTATGCTGGTCACTGCCGGCACTGTCATTCTTTATCTGGACATTCTGCAACCTGGTACCACGGGCACTCTCTCACCACCGATGGTACAAAAGCCATTTCCCTGATTACCCGGCAGGCAGAAAGGCAGTTCTCCCTTATATTTTGTAATTTGCCGTTTCAAACAATGGTACAATGAAAGGGACATACCTCAACTGGAAAGGACGTTTTCTGTGGATAGCCGTATTTGCAGTGGCAATGGGTTTCCTGGAAGCAATAGTGGTTGTCTATCTCAGGGAACTCTATTATCCTGACGGATTTGAATTTCCCCTTCGTCTCATGTCGGCTGACCTTGTCAGGGCCGAATGGATAAGGGAAACTGCAACACTTGTTATGCTGGCGGGTGTTGGCATGATTGCCGGCAGGAACGGCCTGCAGAGGCTGTTTTACGCGCTCTTTGCCTTCGGGGTATGGGATATTTTCTATTATGTTGCACTTAAACTGCTGCTTGGCTGGCCTGCCTCACTTTTAACCTGGGATCTTCTCTTCCTGATACCGGTATCGTGGCTGGGTCCGGTGCTGGCTCCGGTGATAAACTCTGTGACCATGATAATTATGGCCCTGCTGTTAATCGGCAGACAGGAAAAAGGTTACTATGTCAGGCCGGGCATTTCAGACTGGATCCTGATCTTTAGCGGGGCGCTGGTAATTCTTTTTACCTACCTGGTTGATTATTCGGGACTGCTACTTGAGAGCGGGTTTCTGAGGTCCAAAGGGTCACCTGAAGCCGGCAAACTGCTGATGGAGATGATAACTGCCTTTGTACCTGGAAAATACAACTGGCCGTTGTTTATAGTTGGAGAAGCACTGATACTCGCTGCAACAGTGAATGTTCTAATAAGGAGTCGCAAATATTCAAGAGATGAAACAGTTAACTAACCTAACGGCATTGATTATGCTACTATTGATTTTACCTGGTTGCAGGGATAACAAACAAAAGGGTACAGAGAGTGCTGACCCCTTTATCTGGCTTGAGGAGGTAGATGCAGAACGATCCCTTGAATGGGCCCGTGCGCAGAACAAGCTATCTGACGAGAGTCTGACAACGCAACCGGTGTTCACCGAGCTTCAGGAGAGGTTCCTTGAGGTTCTTAATGACAGGGAACGGATCATTTACCCTGGTATTTTGGGTGACATGAGCTATAACCTGTGGCAGGATGAAAAGAACGAGAGAGGTGTATGGAGAAGAATGCCAAAGAAAGACTACCTGGCAGGCAAGGATGTGTGGGAGACCGTGCTTGACCTGGATGAGTTGTCAGCAGCAGAGGGGAAGAAGTGGGTCTTTGGCGGAGCCACCTGGCTCGGCCCGGAAAATCGCTACTGTCTCCTGCATCTTTCTGACGGCGGCAAGGACGAGGTGGTGATCCGTGAGTTTGATGCAGTGAAGAAGGAATTTGTGGAGGGTGGTTTCTCAATACCTGAGAGCAAGGGCAGCGTAACATGGGTTGACAGAGACCGGATTCTTGTGGCCACCAACTACGGCCCGGGGACGATGACCTCATCAGGTTATCCTGCCATGGCAAAGCTGTGGACACGAGGAGAAGATCCGGCAACGGCATCAATCATTCTTCAGACTGACACGGTTAACATGGGCATTTTTGTCAGCGGCGGCGAGGTGAACGGCAAGCAATATGTTTTCCTTAATGACAGCAAGGGATTTTATGAGTCGTCAATGTATCTGCTCACACCTGATGGCGTAAAGATGCTTGACATACAGAAGGATGTGGAGACACGCGGGTTGTTCAAAGAAGCATTGTTGCTTTACCTGCAGTCTGACTGGGACTTTAACGGGGAGATTTTCAGAAAGGGAACGCTGGTCAGCTATGATCTGCCCTCGTTTCTCGAAGGAAAAGCGTCAGTAAAAACACTTTTTGAACCAGGGGAGAGAGAGAGCCTTGCCGGCATTATGACCTCGCGTGATTTCATCGTACTGGCAATTATGGAAAATGTACAGGGAAAATTAAGTATCATGCGTCCTGTTGAAGGTGGCTGGCACACTGAGGCCGTACCTGTTCCGGAGCATGGGACCGTAGGTCTTGCAGGTTCGGACGACAAGTCAAACGATTACTTCTTCACCTTCAGTAATCCGGTGACGCCCACAACACTGTATTACGGTGATGGCAAGGAGATAAAGCCCATCAGGAAGCAAAAGGATTACTTTGATGCCTCAGGTGTCAGGATTGACCAGTTTGAAGCAATATCAAATGATGGCACCAGGATTCCCTATTTTATTGTATTCCCGGATGAGATGGGTTATGACGGCAGCAATCCCACTCTGATCTACGCATATGGCGGCTTCAACAGTGCAACCCGGCCTACCTACAGCTCATTGACTGGTATAGGCTGGATTGAAAAGGGAGGTGTTTATGTCATTGCCAACATACGTGGCGGCGGTGAATTCGGGCCGGCATGGCACCAGTCAGCCCTGAGGGAGAAGAGGCAAAATGCCTATGACGATCTCTTTGCCGTGGCTGAAGATCTCATCTCGCGGAGGATCACCACTCCCGACCGGATGGGATTCTATGGCTGGAGCAACGGAGGATTGCTTGCCGGTGTTGCCATGACCCAGAGGCCTGATCTCTGGAATGCCGTTGTGATTGGAGCACCGTTGCTTGACATGAAGAGGTACAATAAACTGCTTGCCGGGGCCAGCTGGATGGACGAATATGGCAATCCTGACGTACCGGAAGACTGGGAATTTATAAGCAGGTACTCGCCCTATCAGAATTTAAAGAAAGATGTTAAGTATCCGACGCCGCTCTTTATCACCTCGACGAGGGATGACAGGGTTCACCCCGGTCATGCGCGCAAGATGGCGGCAAAGATGGCAGAGATGGGACACCCGTTCTTGTATCATGAGACCATTGAGGGTGGTCATGGAGCTTCCTCCACCAATCCACAGGAAGCTGAGATGAGGGCGCTGATGTACACCTATCTTAAGGTCAGGCTGATGGATTGATTCTAGTTAGCGCTTCAGAGCGGGCTCTTTAATCGGCAGGATGGGTTATATCAGTCCGGCCCATCCATGACAGAGAGATCTGATCACCAAAGAGCTCTCTGAAGATGCGGTAATAGAGCAGCTCTTCCTTCCCGGTTAGGTTCCAGCCGTTTGGGAGGGTCCTCTCACGGACAAAATCACTGTCGGAGATGTTGTTGTCAGCTATCTCCGACAGCTGTTCGTTCACCCCTCCTCCTTCCCAGAATTTGGCTTTGGGTCTCCATGTGATCTCAGGTGGAAGGATTCCTTCCAGGGCTTTGCGGAGTATCCATTTTGCCTCGCCTCTGAATATCTTGTATTCCGGGGGAACGGACAGGGCAAAATCCTTCACTCCGGGTTGTGTAAAGACCAGGCGGGGTGTCATTCCATATGCCGAGGCACATCTGTCTACCCGTTGGAGGGCGGTATTGTGCAGTTTGCCGGTCAGGCGCACCAATTCGTCATGAAGTGACTCCTCCCGCATAGCTGACAGGTAAGAATATCCGGCAAAGAGCTCGTCTGCACCCTCTCCGGAGAAAATATCGGATACATGGCCGGATGCTTCATGGGCAGCAAGAAAATTGAGAAGGGATGAACGCACCAGCAGCTGGTCAAAGGATTCAAGATGCCAGATAACATCAGGCAGTATTTTCATCAGGTCATTAACCGTAACTATTATTTCATGATGCTCTGTTCCCAGCAAGCGTGCCACCTGAGATGCATATTCCAGGTCAGGTGCCCCCTCCAGGCCTGCCGTGAAGGTCCTGATGCCTCCGATATACTTTGACGCGAGTGCTGTAATGGCTGCAGAGTCGAGTCCGCCTGAGAGCCATGAGCCTGTATCCTCAGTTCTGACAGACAATGATACGGCATCATCAAGCAGCCTCCGCAACTGGGCTGCGAGCATATCCGGAGGGGGTATCTCCTGCTGTATGGCTTCAGCATCCGTGGCAACAGATGGAGGTTCTTCAACGTTTTCATCACCCGGCCTCAAGGCATCACGTGTCATTTCAATATCATAACCGGGCATCACCTCGGCAATACCGGCCATCTCAGGGAGGAGGGCTTTAACTTCAGAGGCAAATCCTGTTACTCCATCGGTAGCGGAGCCCGTATAGAGGGGAGCCACACCCAGAGGATCACGTGAAAAGAAAAAAGTGCCGTTTTTTGCGGTAACTGTTGCATAGTGTCCCGGGCCGGCTATGTCACGGACGAAATTCATTTCATCCGACACACTGAAAGGCAGAAAGGGGGAGTCATTCCAGCAGACGCCCATGGTTGTCCCTTCAGCTACGATAATTTTCCTTCTGGCACATCCCCTGTGAGCTATCCTGTTTAGCATTTCTTCCACCTCAGCCTGTGCGTTCTCCCTGGTTAGTCCTGCTATGCCTGCCATGGTCCCGGTATTTTATTTATCCTCTGCTCCTCAGTCATCTTCTCCCCTGACAGTGGGTCAACCGCGTACCATGCCCCGTTGATCAGTCTTGTGGCAATTTTCCCGGAGAGGTATTCGTTGGCAGTGAAGTGAGGGGTATCAAACAGGCCACTTCTTACAGCCTCTGCAATGAGGGCAGGGTCAGACCATGGATCTTCACTGCGGCCGGCGCCAGCGTCATGAAGAGCTTTGAGAATCATGCCTGCCTCAGAGATCAGTTCCTTCTTACGTTCCTGCACAGTCTCCCCGGCAGTAAGATCAGGCATTCCCTTCATTATATCATGAATTGTACCATGCACTATCCTGCAGCTTTCGATAAGCTCCTCAGGGAGGACGGCATGATCACCTTCGCTGTAACCCACAACATGAACTATATGAGGTTTAAGCGCAAGGCTTATCACGGCCGAGGCGGCAAGCTGACCCTTTGCAAAGTCCGGTTCAGGAGAGAAGTGAGCAAGGCCGGCGCGCACCTGCCTGATCACGCTAAAGTTGTCACCGGTGAGTCTTTCAATCATCTCATTCTTTGCCAGCATCTTGGCTATATCCATTTCCGGGGATGTTCCGGGCGGATTATTAAACATGTACTGTGAGACATAGCGTTTCACTCCTGCCCTTCTGGCGTTCCATGCTGCGAGGAACGCCATTGCCACTGCCAGGGAATCATGTGCTTCACGTAGACTCCACTGATGTGATTCATTGACCTCTACAGGCAGGTCTCTGTCTGCATACCACTTCATCACGCTCTGGTTTTCGCGCACTGCTTCTTCTATTGTCCTTTGCGACCTCCCGTCTATGATGCTGTACCAGCAGAGTGGTATGGCGCCCCAGGCGTTTTTTATTGTTCTAACGCTCATTTCAGCCCATCTTATCAGGTCACGTGTCCCGGCATAACAGCGTACCAGCGGGTAGTTGCCGCAGCGTGAGCGGTTGTAGATGGCCTCCAGGTCGGCCTCGGTGCGGACAGGCACTCCCCCGGCGCCATCCTGGGTATGGTCCATCTCATCCGGATGGAAGAAGTGTTCCTGGGCGTTCTGGTCGGGTCCCAGGGAGATGACGTCGAGCACTCCGGCTTCTGCTATCATTTCCACCCCGTCGAGTGTCTCCTCCACGGTAGGACGGCCGAAGTGGTGTCTGATGACAGGGTAGGGATACTTCTGGCTAATGCGTTCAAGGAGAGTATCAGCATGCTTTGCAAGTGAGACGCCGGAGGTGCCGCCACGGAGGTACTCCCTCACCGCGCCTGGAGGCCCGGTACCGTCAAAGAGACGTTCGAAGAGACCGTAACGGTCAGCCACTGCGGCCACGGGAGGCGTACCCCCGAAGATCATCCGGTAACCGGTGATGCCTTCTCTTTCCAGTCCGCTTTTCAGTTCCTGAAACAGTCTGGCCGCAGACTCAGGGGTGAGCCTGTAACTCACGGCCACTATATCAGGTTTCTCATCACGTATGATCTCAAGCAACCTGCTCACGCTCACAGCGGGGCCGAAGGAGATGCTTTCGTAGCCCTCACTTTCTGCTATCTCCAGGAAATGATGGAGTCCGGCAACATGAACACAGCTGCCTATGGCAGCGCCAATGATTTTTTTCATCACATGACAATTAAACAGTTTTCACTTACCGGTTTCGCCGATGGCTATAAGCCTCAGTTCCCTCAGGCTCATGCCGGCGATTCCGAGGTTCTCAACCGTGCGGCCTGATACCCGGTAATCGGTTGAATTAATTATTGATCCCATCAGTATAATTGAGTCCATCACCTCAGTACTGACCCCCATCATTCTTCCAAGTGATGCCATTGGTACAAGGCTGTAAGGTATATCCTCTTCGAGATATCTTACCTTTAAAGATCTGGGGGCAAGAATCCCCCTGTAGCCGGCATTTTTCTTCATTGACTCGTAGAGGGAGTTACCGGCAGTGGAGTAGGCCATATAGAGCCACTGGCGGGCTGTGATTGCCCTTATTCCCAGGGCTTCAGCCACTCTTACTCTTTCATCGTCTATTTTCTCAAGAATTTTGGTCACTGAGGGGGTTACTCCTTCGTGATAAAACTGAAAATCGATATCATTCTCAATCCATCCGGCATTCATTACACACAGGGCAGGGTGAAAGACGCATCCCACATTCTCGAAGCTGGTCTTGAAGATATTGTCTCCGGGCACAAATTGCGGGTAGAATCGCCTCAGCCGCTCAATGACCACAGGTATCATGTGTGCCCTGATAGAGGCCACGGGAATTGAGTGCTTTATTCTGAATATTCGAACCTGAGAGGGTCCGGTTGCCCGGGATGCGTAGATAAATGTCTGTGCCTCGGCAATTATTATTTCTGCCGTGACCCCGGCTGCAGAGAGCACCTGTCTGAACTCAAGTGCACCCATGGTTCTTCCGGGGTGCAGGACGATGATCTGGCCATCAGTGAGGTGAGGTGCCATCTGTTCCGCCATCCATCGATGACCAAAAGCCGGAACTACCACCATAATAAGTTCAACGCCTCTTATGGCCTCCTCCATTGAGGTGGTTACCATATTCAGCTCCCCGAATCCCTCAACCTCACCGATGATCTCTATAGCACCTGATGATCTGACGCCCCACAGCCTCTCCTCTCCCCTGTTAAAGAGGTTTACCCTGTGGCCCATCAGAGCGAGGTGGGCTGCCATTGCCATCCCGCCATGACCCGCCCCGAGCACGGCAACAGATTCTCCCCCTTGTGTTTCTGCATACGGCATGATATTCTGATTGTTGCCTCTCATTAGCAATATAAGAAAATCTCAGAAAAAAGCAAGAAAAAGTAAGAAAAGAGGAAGACCGCCGGTTGGGGCGCCGGCAGTCTTCGCTGCATTAAAACGGACTTATGGAAAGAAAGAAAGAATATGTGCCGGTAGTGGCACCGGTTATGTTTCCGAATAACGGAATGAACCGATGCAGAAAAATAAGATCCCAATTATGAAGATTTGATGAAGAAATTCTCGCAAGGTAACAGGAGTTGAATTTGCGGAAGTGTATTTAATGCAATTATGTTAACTTTAAACGCCATTTTCAAGTAATACCCAGGGATATGAGAAAGACAATCACCCTTTTCCTTATGCTGTTCGCCTTTGTAACGGTCTGGTCACAGCCATTGACTCCAGAACAGATTGATAACCTGACATATCAGACAATGCAGGCTTTTAATGTGCCGGGCATTGCCGTTGCGGTCATCAAGGATGACCATGTTGTACACATGAAGGGCTACGGTGTCCGTTCCATCGCTACCGGACAAAAGACCGATGAGAACACCCTTTTCGCCATCGCCTCAAATTCCAAGGCTTTTACATCCGCAGCCCTGGGGATTCTCATCGATGAAGGCAGGCTCACATGGGAAACAAAGGTCATTGATATCATACCTGAGTTCAGGCTCTACGATGCATACGTCACTGAAGATTTCAACATAAAGGACCTGCTGACCCACCGCAGCGGGATGGGACTGGGTGCGGGAGACCTTATGCTGTGGCCTGATTCATCAACGTTTACGAAGGAAGAGATAATCCATAATCTGAGGTATCTGAAGCAGGTCTCCCCTTTCAGGACGAAATATGATTATGATAACCTTCTTTATCTTGTGGCCGGAGAGGTGGTTGCGAGGGTCTCCGGTCAGGGATGGGATGAATTTGTAGAGGCAAGGATAATGAAGCCCCTGGGTATGGCCAACTCAGCAGCATCCCTTACCAGGGTAAGTGACAGGTCCAATATAATTGATGCACACGTTCCCGTGGAAGGGATTCTGCAGGTAGTGCCAATGTATGCAAGCACGCTTCTTGATCCTGCCGGCGGCATTATGAGCAGCGTGGCTGACATGAGCAAATGGGTAATGATGCAGCTCAACCGGGGCAAACATGGTGAGGGCAATGACAAACAACTGTTATCGGAGCGTGTTCACCGTGAGATGTGGACTCCGCAGACCATAATCCCGGTACGGTATCCCGGCCCCTACAACAGTCATTTTTCAGCTTACGGACTGGGCTGGCGTCTTACTGATGTCAGCGGCTACCTGCAGGCGTCACATACCGGCGGACTGGCCGGTGTGGTTACGCAGGTAACTCTTATCCCGGAGATTAAACTGGGAATAATAGTTTTTACCAACCAGCAGGAGAGTTCAGCCTTCACGGCCATTACGAACACCATAAAAGACGGATACCTTGGAGTGAAGGGAAATGACTGGGTAAAGATGCTTAAGGAGAATGTTGACCGTAGCCGGGCAGAGGCACAGAAGATAACTGATGATATATGGTCTAAGATAGAAGCCAATCTTTCTCTTAGCGTGGAAAAGGCAGATCCTGAAGTTTTTACCGGAACCTATACTGACAACTGGTTCGGTGACATAGTGATCGCCGAAGAGAACGGCATCCTCCGCTTCAGGTCTGTCAAATCACCCAGGCTCCGCGGAGAGATGCTTTACTACACGGGGAACACCTTCGTTGTAAAATGGGATAACCGGTCAATGGACGCTGACGCATGGGTTGTATTCAAACTCGACAGGGAGGGCAGGGCTGAGTCATTTACCATGGAGGCTATCTCGCCGCTCACCGACTTCAGTTTTGACTTCCATGACCTGAGCCCAGAAAGGAAGAGCGGCAGATGAAAAGAGTCTTTTCCCTGTTTCTGTTAACAGTGCTGTGGGTCTGTGTCGCCGCCCAGCCGCTATCAAAAAAGCAGATTGACAGACTCGTCCGGAGTGCCATGAAGGAGTTCAGTGTTCCGGGTATAGCCGTGGCTGTAGTAAAGGATGATAAAGTCATCCATCTGAAGGGCTATGGTGTACGTTCCATCGTCACCGGAAAGAAGACCGATGAGCACACTCTCTTCGCGATAGCGTCAAATACAAAAGCTTTTACAGTTGCAGCGCTGGGCATTCTCATTGATGAAGGCATGCTCACCTGGGAGACAAAGGTCATTGATATCATACCTGAGTTCAGGCTTTACAATGCATATGTGACGGAAGATTTCAACATTAAGGATCTTCTCACCCACCGCAGCGGCATGGGACTTGGGGCAGGCGATTTGATGGGATGGCCTGATTCCGCAGATTTCTCCACTGCCGAAATTATCCATAACCTGAGATACCTGAAGCAGACATCGCCTTTCCGTACGAAGTATGATTATGACAACCTGCTCTATATTGTTGCCGGCGAAGTGGTTGCCAGGGTTTCAGGACAGAGCTGGGAAGAATTCGTGGAATCACGGATCATGAAACCCCTGGGAATGCATGAGTCATCTGCATCATTCAGCAGGATCACTGACCTGTCAAACATTATAGATGCACATGTGGCCGTTGACGGCAGGCTCATTGTTACCCCCAAGCAGGAGGCCAAGAAGCACAACTCTGTCGGGGGCATTTACTCTAACATAGCAGACATGAGCAGGTGGGTGATGATGCATCTTAACCGTGGCCGGTACGGCATCAATCATGAGAATCAGCTTTTCACGGAAGCCGTTCACAGGGAGATGTGGACGCCACAAACCATCAGGTCTGTCAGCGCCGGAGGTCACTACAGGAGCAACTTTGCCTTCTACGGACTCGGATGGCACCTCGCCGATGTGAACGGTTACCTGCAGGTATACCATACGGGAAGCCACGCCGGTATAGTGACCAGGGTGACCATGCTGCCGGAGATGAATCTTGGGATTATTGTTTTAACCAACCAGCAGGAGACGGCAGCACAGGATGCAGTAACCAATAGCATAATGGACGGCTATCTCGGCATCCGGGGCAAGGATCATGTTGCTGTACTCAAAGAGGAAAGGGAGCATGAGAAGAATGAGGCAAGGGAAATCACTGACAGGATTTGGGCGACTGTTGAAAAGATGAGTAAGGAATCATCGGACCACATTGACCTGAAGGCATATGAGGGAACCTATACGGATATCTGGTTTAAGCAGGTGGTCATCAGTGAAGTGAACGGCAGGCTGAGGTTCAGGGCTGCGAAGTCGCCCAGGCTCAGAGGTGAGATGTTTCACTACAAGGCCAATACCTTCATTGTGAAGTGGGATGACCGGACAATGGATGCTGATGCTTTCGCGGTCTTCACTCTTGACAGGGAGGGCAGACCATCATCATTCACCATGGAGGCTGTCTCTCCGCTGACAGACTTCAGCTTTGACTTTCACGACCTGAATCTGAAAAGAGCAGAGAACTGAAAGCAGATTACAGATCAGATAATCATATGTATTACTTTAGCATCAGCAACAGAAAATTCAACACATGCCCTTTATCCATCTCAGCGTCTGGCTTTCCGCAATTATCGGGGTATTGATAATTGCCTGGATCCGCAGCTTTGACATCTATGAAAAAGAGACTTTTATTGCAATGCTATGGGCCTTCCTGGCAGGCGGCGTAACCTCTGTAATGGTTGCCCTTGGTATATATGAGTTCCTGAAAATCTTCGGCCTCGATGATGCGGCAATCAGCACCACCCTCGGCTCCTTCCTGGTAATAGGTCCCGTGGAGGAGTTTGCCAAACTTACAGGGCTGGTGGTTGTATACATTCTCATAAAGAACCAGTTCAATGAGCTGACTGACGGAGTCATATATATGTCTTGTGTGGCACTAGGGTTTTCAATCATTGAAAACTATTTCTATGCAAACGCGGGTGAAGGCACACAATACCTGATAGTCTACAGGGCTTTTATAAGCACACCTGCGCACATCTCTTTCAGCGCCATCATCGGGTACGCCTGGTACAGGCACAAAAGAGAGAACAAACCTTTTGGGAGCGTGATTGTTGCCCTTGTTGTTGCCAGCCTGCTGCACGGTATCTTTGATGCCCTGGCTTTCAGCCCGTACTTCAACTTCCTTCTCCTGATCTATCTCTACCTGGTTATCAGGCAGACACTGAGGGTGGTTCAGTACACCAACATCATCTCTCCATTCCGTCCGGGCTTCGCTGCTTTGTTTGAGCACTCCGCCGGCGAGGCGGTTGAGAAGATGGAGTGTCCCAATTGCGGATCAGTTGCCCCCAAGGAGCTGTACCGTAACAGATTCTTCTCCGCCTGCAGATGTGACAGTTGCGGTTATCACATAGCTTCCCGGAGCGATATAAGAAAGATCTTCAGGATCTTTGCCCCTGAGTACAAAAGGCTGGGCAGGAAGCTGGTTCCGGCCAGGTTCAGTGACGGCCGGACGGTGATGAGCGTTTATGGTTCTGCATTCTTCGGCAGCAATGGAAACCTTGTTTTTTTCAGGATCTCTGATCTGGCTGACAGGCTGCAGGCCATCAATGATGAGATGGCCAATCACTTCCGGAAACGTTCCTTTATCTCAGCCAACCTGCTTAAGCGTTTCTTTGACTGACCAGGACCGGTATTAACATATCAAACCATTATTCAGACATGCGTACACTCTTTTATAATGCACTTTTTTTCACCGGCACTGAACTAATTGATAATCGTGTTCTTATCATTAATAAAGACCGTATTGAAGGTTTTGCCGACAAGGATTCGGCACCGGCTGATACAGTAAGGGTTGACTGTGAGGGCAGTCTTGTGACAGCGGGGATGGTTGATCTGCAGATTGCAGGAGGAGGTGGTTGTCTCTTTTCTTCTGATCCCTCGCCGGAGGCTCTTGAGCTGATCGCCTCATCTATAGTTGGCACCGGCACCACCGGTTTCCTGCTGGCTCTGCCCACCAACACGGAGGAGGTTTACCGGGCAGCATTCCATACCATCAGGGAGTCTTCTCATCCGGCTGTGATGGGGCTTCACATGGAAGGTCCCTTTATCAGCAATGAAAAGCGTGGTGCTCACGCACCTGAACTGATAAGGAAGCCTTCAGCAGCAAATGTAGCGGCTCTGCTGGCAGAAGCGGGTAACGTCATCAGGATGATGACTGTTGCCCCGGAGGAATGTCCGCCGGATATCATTGCCATGTTAAGGGAACATGGCATCACGGTTGCCGCCGGTCACAGCAACGCCACCTTCCGGGAGGCTGCCGGGGGTTTTGATGCGGGGATTGCAACCACAACTCATCTCTTCAATGCCATGACTCCGCTGCATCACCGTGATCCAGGGCTGCCAGGCGCTGTATTCATGTCGGACAAAGTGTTTGCCAGCATCATTGCTGACGGCATACATGTTGACTATACCATGCTTGGAATTGCCAAAAAAATTATGAAGGAGAGGCTGTTCCTTGTGTCTGATGCCGTGGAGGAGAATGAGACCGGCGCATACAGGCATGTGCGTCAGGAGGACAGGTACACCCTTCCTGACGGCACCCTCTCGGGGGCACGGCTGACAATGCTTGATGCAGTAAGGAATTGCATCATTCATGCAGGTATTGACAAATATGAAGCAATCAGGATGGCAACCCTCTGCCCTGCAAAGCTCATCAGGGCAGAAGACAGGGGTGTGATAGCTCCCGGCTGCAGGGCTGACCTCGTGATCCTTGACGGTGAGATGAGGATGAAGGGAATATGTTTTAACGGAAACACAGAACTAAAAGAACAATGAGATGGCATTTCTCGGTATCGACCTTGGGGGAACCAAGGTAACCTTTGCACTCTTTGACCATGAGGGCAACATTAGGTCCAGGGAGACCTTTGCCCTTGATGATCGCAGGGGGCCTGAGGTGGGCAAATTAATAACGGTCAACGCCGCAGTGAAAAAAGCTGTCGCCGAGGATGAGGGTGATCCGGTAGAGGCTGTCGGCATATCAGTTCCGGGTATCAGCCGGAGAGAGAGAGGCACTGTCTGGGCTCCCAACATTCCCGGATGGGATGACTTTCCTCTCCTCAGGGAGGTAACCACCGTTACATCAGAGATACCTGTTATCATAGAGAGTGACAGGTCTTGTTACATCTCCGGGGAGATATGGAAAGGCAATGCCCGCGGATGCAGGGATGCCATTTACCTGGCTGTGGGTACAGGCATTGGTGCAGGCATCACCATCAACGGCGAGCTCCTCCGCGGGTCACATGATATAGCAGGAGCCATAGGGTGGATGGCACTATCAATGCCTTTCAGGAGCAAGTACGCTTTCTGCGGTAATTTTGAATATTACGCCTCCGGCGAAGGAATAGCCAGGCAGGCTGCCGAATACATTGAAAGGAATGAAAAGTACCAGGGAGAGCTGAGAAAGAGTTCAGGAGAAAAGGTTACGTCTCAAGATGTCTTCGCTGCCCGTGCCAGAGGTGATATAGCTGCCATCACCATCATAGATTCCGCTGTTGAATACTGGGGTATGGCCGCGGCCAACCTGGTGAGTCTGTTCAATCCTGAAAAGATAATCTTTGGCGGAGGAGTCTTCGGGCCTGCCATAGAATTGATACCTGCCATAAGGCAGGAGGCAGAGAAGTGGGCACAACCAATCAGCATCAAGCAGGTTAGCTTCGAACCATCAGCGCTGGCCGGTGATGCCGGCGTTTACGGTGCCGGGTTCCTGGCAATGAAACACATAAGCCAACAAGGAAAATGAGATGAAGAAAACATACAACAGACAACTCGTATTCTGGTCAGCCTGCCTTGGCATGTTGCTTTTCGGTATCGGACTTATAATGCTTGGATCCGTCCTTCCTGACCTGAGAATTAAACACTCCCTGGATTCAGTTGAAGCGGGGACACTTTTTTCACTTTTGCCTGTTGGCATCATTGCCGGTTCACTGTTCTTCGGGCCTGTGTGTGACAGGTATGGTTACAGGACCCTTCTGGCCGTTTCGGCATTTCTCATGTTTGCGGGTTTTGAGGGACTTGCCTTTACCAATACTACCTGGATACTGACAGCATCAGTTGTACTCTTCGGTCTGGGCGGTGGCGCCATCAACGGTGCCACCAACGCAGTGGTTGCTGACATAAGCGTGTCAGGCAAGGGTGCTGATCTGAGCATCCTGGGGGTCTTTTTCGGCATAGGCGCCCTGGGTATGCCTTTGCTGCTCAGCCTGCTCAAAAAGAGTGTGGATTTTGAGGCCGTGGTGGCAGGTACGGGAGTGCTGGCCCTGACTGCCGGTATACTGTTCGCCGTGGTTCATTTCCCTGCAGCTAAGCAGGCAGAAGGCTTATCGTTTAAACAGGCAGGTGCTCTCTTCAGGGACGTAACGCTTCTGCTGATAGCTTTTTTTCTGTTCTTCCAGAGTTCTCTTGAGGGGCTCATAAACAACTGGACAACCACTTATCTGATGGAGAGGACGGCCGCACCGAAGGAGGCTGCCCTGATGGGGCTGTCTGCCTCCGTGGCGGGAATGACTCTCATGCGGCTGATGATTGGCAGCCTCTTCCGCAAGATGGCGGAGAAGAAGTTGCTTTTTATCTCCTTCGGGATAATATTTGTTGCCTTGCTTCTCTTCAGTCTGAGCCGGTCAGTAATACCGGCCGCCGCCGGGCTCTTCCTGCTCGGATCAGGTCTTGCAGCCGGATTTCCCACCATGCTGGGACTGGTGGGAAACAGGTATCCGGATATTTCGGGAACGGCCTTCAGCTTCGTACTGGTGATAGGCCTGCTCGGCAACATGCTTGTTAACTACATCATGGGAGTAGTGGCAGAAAATCATGGCATAGAATACCTCACCTGGTTTACTTTCGTCGTTTTGACCATGCTAATTATAATTGCAACGGTTATATTTGGAAGACCTCGGAATAAGAGATAAATAAATTAATAAAAAGAATTAAACATGCTTGCACTTGAATGGCTTGGCAATGCCAGGGATGTGATGAATCGCATCGAAGAGACACAGATGGATAATATTCGCATGGCTGCCGAAATCATGGCAGATACAATTGAATGCGGACGGTGGGTTCACACTTTCGGGTGCGGTCATGCCACCCTTCCCATTGAGGAGATGTATCCCAGGATAGGCGGATTTGTAGGTTTTCATCCGATGATTGAGATACCGCTCAGCTTCTTTACTCATATAACCGGTGAGATGGGTGTTCACCAGTTCGTCTTCCTGGAGAGGGTTGAAGGATACGGTGTTGAGATCATGAAGGGTTATACATTTGATGAACGTGACACCATGTGGCTCTTCTCTCATTCAGGGATCAACAACGTTAACATTGACATTGCCCTTGAATCTAAAAAGAGGGGCATGAAGGTGGTTGTTTTCGGTTCCGCCGCAGCCGCGAAGGGCAAAAAGACAAGGCATACATCAGGCAAGACCATCTTTGATATCGCTGATATTGTGGTTGACACCTGCGCACCCCTGGAGGATGCTTCGGTGAATCTAAAAAACCATCATGACAAGATAGGCCCGGTATCCACCATGGCCTTTGTGACCTGTGTCTGGATGACCATTGCCACTGTTGCCGAGATACTGGCCGACAGGGGAGTAAAGCTCTATATCCATCCGAGCCACAACGTGCCGGGTGACACCACTGCCAGAGAGAGGCTTGATGAAGCTCTGGCAGAGTATAAGCGCAGGATTGCCGGGGTTTGAAACAGCACCAAAGTCAACAGGGTGAACTCACTTGAAAGAAGCATAAGATTCATTGAGGGGAAAGCCACTGACCGTATCCCTTTCCATCCCATACTGATGCGTTTCGCAGCCCGGCATGCCGGAGTGCTGTACCGCGATTTCTGCCTCAGCCCTGTGCATAAGTGCATGGCGAACATAAGGTGTGCCAGTGATTACATGTCAGACTGGGTAAACACAATGTCTGATCCGTGGGCTGAGGCGGAGGCTTTCGGGACCCTTCTCACCTACCCTGAGGATGACCTTCCCAGGGTTGAAAGGCATGCCATTGAGGAGATAAGTGATATTGAAAGCATGAAGGTTCTTGATCCGGGTGAGCACCGAAGGATGCGTGCCCGTATTGAAGAGATTGAGATATACGGCAGGGAGACAGCCGGAAGGTTGCTTGTCTGCGGCTGGGTAGAAGGACCATTGGCGGCATACTGTGATATCAGGGATATCAACATGGCTATGACAGACCTGTACGAATACCCTGATAAAGTACATAAAGCACTGGATATAATAACAGCGAGTGCCATTGCATTCATCACTCCCCAGGTGAAGGCAGGAGCACATTGTATAGGCATAGGAGACTCTGTCTGCTCTCTCATCTCACCTGAACTTTATCGTGAATTCTGTTTTGAACGGGAGAAGATGCTCGTTGATCATATACACTCACTGGGAGCATACGCCAAGATACATATATGCGGGAATATCTCAGCCATTCTCCCTGACGTCATCAGAACCGGAACTGACATAATTGATATTGATCACCGTACAGGACCGGTAAGTGGAGTGTTGCACCTGCTGGGTTCCGGACAGCTCTTTTCGGGAAAGAGTGATCCGGTTACAGTGGTTCAGGACGGCAGCAATGAGATAATCAGAAGGAGCTGCCGCGATTTTTACCGGGAGGCAGGAGGCCGTGCTGTTCTCTCCGCCGGATGCGAGGTTACTCCGGAGACTCCGGTAGAAAACCTCATGTTCTTTTCCTCAATGGCTGATGAACTGGTCAGGGAGACCGGAGGGGGGAGTGCGTAAGGCAGAACGGCCCGGGAGCATACTACATAAATTTAAACTTAAGGATCAGAATCATGGGAAAGAATGTGGCACTGGTTTTATCAAGCGGCGGGGCTCGTGGCTTTGCCCACATAGGGGCAATAAAAGTACTGGAAGAGAATGGTTATAATATAACCTCAGTGGCCGGCACCTCCATGGGTGCACTTGTGGGCGGCATCTATGCCTCCGGTCGGCTCCGCGAATTTGAGGAATGGGTCACTACCCTTGACATCATGGAAGTGCTGAAGCTTACTGACATCAGTCTCAGCAGAAAGGGTTTTGTAAAGGGTACCAGGGTGATGGAAAAGATAAAGGAGATTGTCCCTGACCGGAGGATTGAGGATCTGCCTATACCCTACTCCGCCGTTGCCACGGACCTCATGAGGGGGAGGGAGCGAATCTTCAATGCCGGCAGCCTGTTTGACGCCATAAGGGCGTCAATATCTATCCCCACCTTCTTTCAACCCTTCAGGATGGGGCGCGATTACTTTGTAGACGGCGGGCTGGTAAACCCGATACCGATAAACAGGGTAAAGAGATCGGATGGTGATCTGCTGGCCGTTGTTGATGTAAATGCAGACATCCCGCATATTATGGCGGAGCCGCAGACGGAGATAACGGAAAAGAGCCATCTCAGGAAGATTAAGAAAATCAATGACCGAACAGGCACCCATATTCCTAAAAATAAAAAGGATGACATAGGTTTATTCAACCTGAACAACAGGAGTATCAGTATCATGCTCACGCAAATAGCGGCCCTGACGCTCAGGAATTACCATATAGACATTATGGTACGCATCTCAAGGGAATCGTATGGAACCTATGATTTTTACAAGGCGGCGGAGATCATCAGGGAGGGCGAGCGGGCAGCCTCAGATGTCGCCGGCGGGGAGGAGGATTAGAATATACTCGGTACTTGTTTTTTGTTACTGAAAATTGTAGATTTACAGGAAAAGAATATACCTTTGAATGATGATCTAAACTAATCCCAGATGAAACGACCCTATCTCATTTTATGCCTGGTTCTGTTGATAGCAGCGCCGGGACTCCACGGGCAGAAACCGATAAAGGTGCTTGAAGACAGTGTTCAGTTCGGCAACTACCTGTATCCCGGTTTCAACATCACCATTCCTGAAGCCGGATTTGACAATGTACTCAAGAACTGGATCAAGTTACAGGAAACAGGCACTAAATCAAAAGTTCAGACTGAAAATGGGGAGATGACCATCTTCGGCGCCATAGTCAAGGAGATCTCTCCTGCGCCGGTTAACATCTACAGCCGGCTGATGAATGAGGATACACTGAGCAGGCTGCTTGTCTCCATTGAGCTGAAGAAGGATCAGTATGTGGAAGCAGCCGCGGGTGACCTGCAACTGACCTCTGCAAAGAATTACCTCAAAGAGTTTGCTAAATCGCAATACATTGATTTTATCAAGGATGAGCTGGCAGCTGAAGAAAAGATACTACGTGACCTGAACAAGGATCTCGGCAGCCTGGAGAGCAGCAAGGCCCGTACCCAGAGAACGGCACGCAAACAGCGGGGTACAGTCAATGATGAACAGGAGAAGCTTCTTGTAAAGCATAATGAACTCAGCCTTCTCTCAAATGAGATAATCAACAAGAACAATGAAATGATGGCAATGCCTGTTGGTGCCGGCAGGGATGCCATGGCCACTCAGATCAAAGAGCTTGAAAAACGGAGAAAAAAGCTGCAGAAGGAGATAAGCAAGGGAGAGAGGAAAATCAATAAGGCGCGGTCAGCTATTGATCAGGCTGATAAATCAATTCCCAGGAACGAGAATGAACAGTCAGTGATGAAATCAAAGATTGATGCTCAGCAGGCTGTTGTTCAGCATTTTATTGATAAGCTGAATACTGTCAGGCTCTATTGAGCAGGCAATACTTCAAAAACCAATAACTAATTAATTGTAGAAACAATGGAAAATCAGGATCAAAAAGAAACCTATCAGAAGAAAATCCAGGATCAGTTGGACGAGTGGAGGGGTGATATCGACAGGCTCAGGGAGAAGGCCAGGAATGCGACCGCCGAGAGCAAGCTGAAATACCAGGAGAGCATTGACAAGCTGGAGCTCAAGATGGATGAAGGCAAGTCGAAACTGAAAGACCTCAGGGAATCAAGCGCTGATGCATGGGATTCCGTGAAGGAGGGTGCAGATTCAATCTGGGACACCATGAAAGCCACCTTTGCCGAGGTAAAAGAAAAACTGAGAGACAGGGACGACGATGATGACGTCCAGGAAGACAAGAAAGCGTGAGCGATTTGCGATGTGCGATTTGTAAGTAAAGAGCACATTCCTGAACATGGCATAAGAGTTTGAGAACCAATCTATCCAGATGTCTCAGGCTGCTTGATACCGACTTAAACATCTGCCCGGGTAAACCGATACATATTTGCCCGGGCAGATATATAAGAATAGCACAGATCACAAAAAATCGAAGATGAAAAAAATAGTAACAATAGGCATTATCGTTCTGCTCATCGCGGCAGCCGTTATTTTCTGGTGGCGTCATTACTTCGTCTTTGGCGAGGGTGTAAAAGCCGGCGATCTGAATTACCTTGTCAGGAAAGGTTATGTCTTCAAGACATGGGAAGGTAAGCTGATACAGACAGGGTTCAAGACCCCTTCTCCCGGAGCCATACAGAGCAATGAGTTTGATTTCAGCATTACTGATGACTCACTGGCCGTATTACTTGAGAGAGCCAGCGGTAAGTTCGTTGAGCTGCGCTACAAGGAGTACATAGCCCCGTTGCCATGGCGTGGCATGAGCAGGTATGTGGTGATAGAGATACTGGAAATCAAGGAGTCAGAACAGGAGCAACAGACAATAATACCATATCAGGCAATATGAATTTAAGGGAAAGGACCAAACGGAGTTTTAGACCGGCCATTGCCGCACTGGCGGTGTCAATGATGCTCTTAACAGGTTGTGCCGAGCTGATGGAGATCATCAGGACAGCCTCAGCAGTCAGGCAGCTGACCGAGGGGGACATTGTTGACGGACTGAAGGAGGCCCTGGTGATAGGAGCTCGTAACGCTGCTGAAAGGCTGGCCTCAGAGGATGGTTACTATGGAGATGCGGCAGTGAGGATCCCGCTGCCCGAGGAGGCCAAAGTCATTATTGAGAATATAAGCAGGATACCGGGAGGCCAGCAGCTGATTGAAAATGTAGTGCTTGGTATCAACAGGGCTGCAGAGGATGCTGCCAGGGAGGTGGCTCCAATCTTTGTTAACTCCGTGACACAGATGAGCATAAGTGACGGATACAACATCCTGCACGGTGCTGACAATGCAGCTACTGCGTACCTCCGGAACACCACCTGGAATGAGCTGTATGCACTTTACAGGCCGAAGATAAGCGCCTCAACAGGCAAGGAGATCATTGCCGGTGTATCGGCCAAGGAGTCATGGATCACTCTTACAGACAAGTGGAACACGGTGGCCAACAGCATACCGGGGAGGCTGGCAGGCTTTAACACTGTAAATACCGATCTTGACGATTTCCTGACCACAAAGGCACTGGAAGGCGTCTTCCTGAAGCTGGAGGGTGAGGAACTGAAGATAAGGAAAGAAGTATCGGCAAGGGTTACTCCTCTTCTAAGAAGAGTATTCGGGACACTTGACCAGCAATAAGACACTCCCGGACTGTTTGATGCAGGCTCAAAAAGTTTGCACCTCTGTTGTTATATTTGCACACTAAATCTGATACAAATGAGAAAAATAACTATTGTACTGTCACTTGCACTGGCACTTACAGGAATAAACCCGGCGGCATTCGGCCAGGATGCCGACACCACCCAGGGTTGGCACAACAGCGGAGTCTTCTCCCTGAACATGTCACAGGCAAACTTCACCAACTGGGCTGCCGGAGGTCAGAACTCCTTGGCTCTGAACGGACTGGTTAATCTTGGAGCAAACTACAGGATGGGCAAGTCGGCCTGGGACAATGCCCTTATAATAGGTTACGGAAAGATGGTTCAGAAAGGGAATGACCTGGGATGGATGAAGACAGATGACCGTATCGACTTTCAGTCAAAGTATGGTCGGGAGGCAACTGAGAAGTGGTTTTATTCGGGTCTGATGAGTTTCAAAACACAGATGGACAACGGATACAATTACCCTGATACGGATAACAAGATATCGGGTCTGCTTTCACCGGCCTACCTGCTGTTCTCGTTGGGTATGGACTACAAGCCCAATCCGAATTTTTCGGTGTTTCTCTCGCCGCTGACATCAAAGAACACCATTGTCATGGATGATGTTCTTTCCATGGCGGGTGCTTTCGGAGTGGAACCCGGGAAGAATTTCAGGCCGGAGCTCGGTGCATATGCAAACATTGCCTACAAGAAGGACGAGATTGTCAAGAACGTCAATTTCATGACAAAGCTTGATCTCTTCACCAATTACCTGAAGAATCCGCAGAATATTGACATCAGCTGGGAAGCGCTGCTGGTTCTCAAGGTCAACGAATTCATCTCTGCAACTGTAAACACGCACCTGCTCTACGACGATGACATACTCATCAAGATTGACGAGGGTAGTGAAGGTGAGCCTGTCCTTGGCAAGCGCGCACAGTTCAAGGAGGTTATCGGCGTGGGTTTCACCTACAAGTTCATTAAATAGAATATATCCTAATCACAAGGCAGCATGAAAAGCATAACACTTTTTGCAATTATGACGCTTATTACTGGAATCCTGACAGGGCAGGCGGTGCAGGACATCAAGCTGAATTCCCCTGACATGGAGAGAGGGCTGACGATCATGAGGGCCTTTGAAAAGAGGGCCTCGGCAACCTCGTTCAGTTCCACGGATCTGTCGTTACAGGATCTGTCAGACCTGCTCTGGGCAGCCTATGGCATCAACAGGCCTGAGAGCGGCAAACGGACAGCACCTACGGCTGTCAACGCACAGGATATTGACGTTTACGTGTTGATGAAATCAGGCGCCTATCTATATGATGCCAGTACCAATACACTTAAGGGTGTGGCCCCAGGAGACAACAGGAAACTTGTCTCCGACCGTCAGACAACCTTTGCCAATGCACCGGTAATGCTTGTATTTGTCAGCGACATCACAAGGTTCAGGGGTGATGACAATGAACGCAAGCTGAGCTGGGCTGCCATGGATGCAGCCATCGTATCGCAGAATGTGAGTCTGTTCTGTGCCGGTGCCGGTCTGGTTACCCGTCCCCGTGTATCAATGGACACTGAAGGGCTGAAGAAGCTCCTTTCGCTCTCTGCCAGTCAGTATCTGCTTTTAAACAATCCTGTTGGTTATCCCAACGATCAGCTTTAATGGCGCTATGCTGAAGCTGATCAATCATCCCCTGATAACTCATAAGCTGACGCTCATCAGGAACAAGGAGACGGGGACAAGGGATTTCCGTCAGAATATAAATGAAATAGCAGGTCTCATGGCGTATGAGATCACCAGGGATCTGCCACTGCGGGAGGTGGTGGTTGAGACCCCTCTTGCCCCCTGTGTCACCTCGGAGCTGTCGAGAGAGATTATCCTTGTGCCAGTTCTGCGTGCAGGTCTCGGGATGGTAGACGGTATCACCAGCCTGATAACCACAGCCCGTGTAGGCCATATAGGACTTGTGCGTAATCATGAGACCCTGGTGCCAACGGAATATTATGCCAAGTTCCCTGCCGACATATCTGAAGCGATAGTGATGGTGCTGGACCCGATGCTGGCTACCGGGGGGAGCGCAAGCTCCGCCATAGGGGCAGTGAAGAAGAGAGGAGCAGTAACCATCAGACTCGTCTGCATCGTCGGGGCGCCTGAGGGAGTCACAAGGGTAGAGAAGGATCATCCGGATGTGGATATCTACCTGGCAGCGCTTGACAGCAATCTTGATGAGAACGGGTATATCGTACCGGGTCTGGGTGATGCAGGGGACAGGCTCTTCGGGACGCAGTAGCGGAATCGGCAGAGGTTAGGGATAAATGCCTCATGGCTCCGCAAGGGGCCTTTTTTTCAACATTTTGTCAGCGCAGGGCTACTGAAGTGAATAGGTTGTTATCTTCGCAGATCAACACTAACAAATAATTCGGGGCTATGGGACTTAAAGGCCGGCTTATCATCATGAACTTCCTCCAGTTTTTCATCTGGGGGGCATGGCTGCTCACCATCGGAGCATACTGGTTTCAGAACAAGAACTGGTCAGGTACCGATTTCGGGGCCATATTCTCAACCATGGGTCTGGCATCGCTGTTCATGCCGGCCATAGCCGGTATCATTGCAGACAGGTGGGTCAATGCCGAGAGGCTTTACGGCATATTTCACATCGCCGGAGCAATACTGCTTTCATCATTGCCGGCGATAGACAATCCGGACACCTTTTTCTGGGTGCTGCTGCTAACAATGATGTTTTACATGCCCACCCTGGCTCTGGCAATCACGGTGGCCTACAGTTCAATGAAGAACAGCGGCATGGATATCATTAAGGATTATCCGCCGGTGAGGGTATGGGGCACAATAGGATTCATTGTGGCACTGTGGGTTGTAAGCCTGCTTGGTTTTGAGACCTCGCCGCTTCAGTTCTACGTTGCGGCAGCTGCCTCACTGGTACTTGGCATCTATGCATTCACCCTTCCCAAATGTCCGCCACTGGCAAGAGGGCACAAGAAAAAACTGGTGGAAGAGCTGGGACTCAATGCCTTCAAGTTGTTCAGGAGCACCAAGATGGCTCTCTTTTTCATCTTTGCCATGCTGCTGGGGGCAGCCCTGCAGCTTACCAATGCTTATGGTGACACTTTCCTGCATGATTTTGCAAAGATACCCGCATACAGGGACCTGCTGGCGGTTAAGTACCCTGCAATAATCATGTCAGTATCACAGATATCCGAAACCCTGTTCATTCTTACCATTCCCTTTTTCCTTAAGAAGTTCGGAATAAAGAAGGTGATGCTCATGAGTATGGCGGCCTGGGTACTGCGTTTCGGCCTCTTCGGTCTTGGAAACCCTGCCGGAGGGCTCTGGATGATCATCCTTTCATGCATCATCTATGGTATGGCTTTTGATTTCTTCAATATATCCGGATCGCTCTTCGTGGAGACACAGAGCACTCCTGACATACGCGCCAGCGCCCAGGGGCTGTTCATGATGATGACCAATGGTTTCGGGGCATTCCTGGGAAGCAGGATAAGCGGTATAGTGATTGATAAGTTTTTCACCCTTGACACAGGTGCGTTTGACTGGAAGGGGATCTGGTTTGCCTTTGCCGGGTATGCACTTGTGGTTGCGGTACTTTTCGCCATACTCTTCAGGCACAAACACGTGCCACAGGAGACTGCAAATATCAGTCACTGACCTGGGCTGCAGGCTCAAATCAGGCAGGCATCCTTTATCCCAGCAAGATCAGGCTCAGGCCTATCACTATCATGCCACTTACCAGTCCGTAGATTGCCACGTGATGCTTGCCGTACTTGTGGGCGGCCGGAAGCAACTCATCAAATGAGATATAGACCATTATGCCTGCCACCATGGCAAAGACATATCCCAGGCTCACATCGGTTTTGAACAGGGTAAGGATAAAATAACCAGCCAGCGCTCCAATGGGTTCGGAAAAACCTGACAGTACTGACCATGTAAGCGCTTTTCTCCTTGATCCGGTGGCATAGTATACCGGTACAGAGACAGCTATTCCTTCAGGGATGTTGTGAATGGCAACGGCTAACGCTATGCTTATCCCCACTGCTACGTCAGACATTGCTGACATGAAGGTGGCTATCCCTTCCGGGAAGTTGTGGATCCCTATTGCAACTGCAGTGAATACTCCCAGTCTCATAAGTTTACGGTCTCTTACTCCTCTCCCTATACGCCTCTGCACCCGTCTGCCCTGACACTCAGGCTTGTCAGGGTCACGCACCTCAGGATGCATCTGTTCCACCCTCTTGAGCTCATGAGGGTTGCCCTCGGACGGAAGAATCTTATCAATGGCAGCAGAAAGACCTATCCCTGCAATAAAAGAGAAGAATGTAAGCCATGCGGCTGTGTCATGGTCATAGGATAGTTGCATCAGGTGTCCCGCCTCAGTCAGTATCTCAGTGAAGGAGATGAATATCATCACACCGGCTGAGAAGCCTAGTGAAAAAGCCAGGAAAGTGGTTTTGGTCCGTTTGGCAAAGAACGCAATCAACCCTCCTATCCCGGTTGCAAGGCCGGCAAAAAGTGTGATGCCGAAGGCAAATAAGAGCCGGGAGCTATCCATTAAACATCATTATTTAGATTCATTTTAAATTGCAAAATTAAAAGAATAACGGTAAAAACAACCCCGGGAATATCAGGACTGAAAAAAAAGTTCTTATTTAGAATCAAGTTTGAAGATGAATCTGTGGGATTACTATAGGGTACTTGGGATAAAGCAGGGGGTTTCCGATGAGGAGATCCGCAAAGCATACAGGAAGAAGGCGATGGAGTACCATCCTGACCGTAATCCTTCGCCTGAGGCTCATAATATGTTCATCCGCATCACAGAGGCGTATGAGTATCTGACATCGCATCCGCACGGGAGGAATATTACTGAGGAGGAAGCCAGGAAAAATTACCAGGCCTGGGTTGATTACCGTCAGGCGGAAGCCCGTAAGCGTGCTGAGGCATATGCCAGGGCATCATATGCAGAGTTCAGGAAGAGTCCCATTTACAGGAGTACCAACCACATTGACGGTCTGATGGTATTTCTTGGCTTTTTGCTTGGCGGAACGGTGATGTTGATGTCAGTCACGGGTTACAGGTATCGGATGCAGGTAGCCACTGATCCCACGGAAGAGCCGTCGCTGGCACTGGCTGCCATCACCTTTATAATGGGTTTTGCCTATACTATCATCTCCTTCCTTTACCTGAGTGCCTGGATAGCTCAGCAGAGGAAGAGGAAAGAAACAAAAAATGGCGGAAAGAAGAAAGGTAAGGAATCCGTTTGATGCGGATCAGAACATGTGTTTCGGTTGCGGCCCGGGCAACAGTTCAGGGTTGAAGCTCTCATTTGAGGAGGATGACGAGAAGATATACGCATCATGGCAGCCGGAGATGCTTTTTCAGGGTTACATCAACGTTCTCCATGGGGGCATAATTGCCACATTGCTTGACGAGGCAGCTGCATGGTGCATCTATGTGAAAGCCGGTACTGCCGGTGTGACATCAGCCATGAGCGTGAGATACCTCAAGCCTGTTCACATAAGTAAAGGGAAGGTGTCGGTGGAAGCACGCCTGGTGTATCAGGGCGAAAAGAATGCCATGATTGATGCCAGATTATATGATGGTGAAGGAAAACTCTGTGCCGAAGCTGATCTGGACTATTTCATTTATCCGGAAAGAATTGCCAGAATCCGTTACTTCTATCCAGGCAGAGAAGCTTTCAGGTATCAATCCGTGCCGCCGGAACCACTGAGTGGTCAGTAAATTCTGATCTGAGGTACTTGTAATAGCCTGTAATGCCTATCATTGCTGCATTATCGGTTGTATACCTGAGTTCAGGCAGGAAGAGGTTCCATTGTCGTCTGGCTGCTTCCCGCGAAGCTGCCTGTCTCAGGCCTTTGTTTGCCGAGACGCCGCCGGCGATTCCTATCTCCCTTATGCCCGTCTCCTTTGATGCCCTCACCAGTTTTGCCATCAGTATCTCAATTATCGTGCGCTGGAGTGAGGCGGCCAGGTCATTGATGTTTTTGCCTATGAAGTCCGGATCCTCCCCCACTCTGTCACGGAGGAAGTAGAGGAAGCTGGTTTTCAGACCTGAGAAGCTGAAGTTCAGTCCCGGTATCCTGGGTTTGGCAAAACTGAAGGCAAACGGGTTGCCATCAGCGGCCATCCTGTCTATGACCGGACCTCCCGGATAAGGCAACCCCATCACCTTGGCACACTTATCAAATGCCTCCCCGGCAGCATCATCAATGGTATTGCCGATGAGCTCCATGGAGAGATAGTCACGTATTACTATCAGTTGTGTATGCCCGCCCGAAACCAGCAGGCAGAGAAAAGGAAAGCCCGGAATGCGGTTTTCCCTTCCCTGTTCCATGGCGAAGTGTGACATGACATGAGCTTGCAGGTGGTTTACCTCAATAAGCGGAATATTACGGGCCAGTGCGAACCCCTTTGCAAAGGAGGTACCCACGAGGAGCGATCCCAGCAGTCCGGGGCCCCTGGTAAAAGCGACGGCACTTATATCTTCTGCCTTCTTCCCCGCTGCCACAAGCGCACGGTCAACCACAGGAACAATATTTGCCTGGTGTGCCCTTGACGCCAGCTCGGGTACCACGCCGCCATATTCGCGGTGCACCTCCTGGTTGGCAATCAGGTTTGAAAGGACGAATCCGTCACAGATCACCGCTGCCGAGGTGTCATCACAGGATGATTCTATCGCGAGGATAGTAATTTCTGGTGCCATTTTTGTATCACACTTTTTTATAACTTCGCCTGCGGCGGGAACAGCGCTAACGGATGGCCAAAATTATCAAAAAAATCGGAAGGATCTTTCTCATCATAGCAGCGGTAGCGGTTATGGTGCCTGCCGTTCTCTTCCTCCTGCTGCAGATACCAGGCATACAGACATTTACGGTGAGCCGCATCACCAGGATCATCTCAGAACAGACGGGTGGGGATATCAGTATTGGCAGGGTAAATTATTCAATATGGCACGAAATAGTATTAGACGACATACTTTTCAATGATCTGAATGGTGACACCCTGCTCAGTGCCAGGAGGCTTGACCTGCGTCTGAGGGAAATAAGGCCGGCACAAAAACTTTACAGGTTTGGAAGGGTTGACATATATGAGCCTGATTTCAGGATGGTAAAGGATAGTGCCGGAGTTATGAACCTGACGGAGTATTTACGGACACTCAGGAGTGACAGGGAGCGTGACAGCATAAGAAATACCGACATCAGGTTTGCCGATATTGACATTATTGACGGTTCTTTCCTCCTGTACGACAGTTCAGACACAGCAGGAGTCATACCCGGAAGGGTTAATTTCAGGAACATGCATCTGGAAAGGATCAATACCAAGATCCGTGATCTGCATATCATTCCTGATTCGGTCAGTATGGTGATCCGGGGTCTGGGCTTCAGCGAGTCCGGCGGATTCATATCAAAAAATCTTGATATGAATTTTGCTGTTCACAACAATTCGCTTTATTTCAGAGAAGTAAATCTTATAAGTGAATCCGGCACCATTTCTGCCGAAGAAGTACTGCTGGCAGCCCGTGACAGCAGTTCATGGAAGGATTTCATCAACGAAGTCAGGATGGATATCCGGATCAACGATTCGGATATCAGTACTTCTGATCTGGCCTATTTTGTTCAGCCGCTGGCCGGCATAAAGGAAGAAGTAAGCCTGTCAGGCAGGGTGAGCGGTACGGTGGCCGGGCTGAAAGGCAGGGACATCAGGATGGATTATAAATCTTCAACCAGGTTAAGGTTTGATTTTGACATCTCGGGACTGCCGGTTCTGGACGACAGTTTTCTGTACATTGATTTCAATGAGATGCAGACACGGGCCTCAGATATTGAAAGGTTTTCCGTTCCGGGAAAGAAGCCCCTCAAACTGCCCCAGGTAATACATGACCTGGGTCTGATTTCATATAATGGTAACTTCACCGGTTTTACAACTGATTTTGTCTCTTTCGGCAGGCTGACAACTGAACGGGGAACTTTTGCCACTGACCTGTCACTCAAACCTGACGGACGGAACACATTCGGCTTCAGGGGGTCTCTCAGGACAAGCAATGTGGATCTGGGTTACATTGCCAGGGATGAGGAGATGTTTGGCGGATTGTGGATGCATGCAGAGATTGATGGTTCCACCGAGTCCTTCCGCCGCCTCACGGCAAACATAACCGGGGTGGTTGACAGTGTGGAGATAAACAACTACCTCTACCGCAACATAACCGTCTCAGGAACATATGCAGACAATATATGGGATGGCAGCGTGGAGGTGATGGAGCCCAACATAGAAATGAACCTTATGGGCCGGTTTGATCTGGAGAAGAGCATGCCCGAGTTTGACTTCAGTCTGAATCTTGCCCATGCCGACCTGAAAACACTCAACCTGATTGAGAAGGATTCAATATTCAGAGCCTCTGCCCTGGTAACCGCCAACTTCAGGGGTAACCGCACTGACAACCTGGAGGGTAACCTCAGGCTTATCAATTCAACCCTGGAGAATTCCAACGGAAAATTGAGTATTTATGATTTCCTGGTGACCTCAGAGATTGTGGCAGGTGAGCCGCTCCTGCAGCTCAGGTCTGACTTCGCCGATGCGGAGGTAAGAGGCCGTTACTCTGTTGAAGCCATAAAAAATACAGTGGCAGTCATGCTTGCCCGTCTTCTCCCCTCGCGGTTTGGAGAGCCGGAAGATACCAAGGGCGAAGAGACACCTGCAGCCATGTTTGCCATAGACGTAAGAGCCAAGAGGATAGACAAGCTTAATGATTTCCTTGGCACAGGACTGAGCATTGCAGAGGGTACCCGTCTCACCGGCCATTTATGGTCAGACCGTCCGGAGATGATTGCCGGGGTAAAATCGGATGCCATTACTTTTTCCGGGATCCGTCTGGGACAGATGACACTTACAGGCTCTTTTGCCGGTGCTGAGATGAAGGCTGAGATGAAGGTTGATACCGTATTACTGCCTGACAGGTCAGAACTGGGCAATTTCATCCTGGAGGCAGGAAGCATGAATGACACCATTGACCTGGGAATGAGGTGGGATAACATGGATGGAGGCCGGACCTTCGGTGAGCTGATGGCGAGCGGATTCTTCAGCCTTAATGAGCTGAACAAGCCGGTGATGACCATTGCTTTACTTCCTTCCGGCTTCACCGTTAACCAAATCCCATGGAACATCAGCCCTGCCCGGATTGTCATTGACAGCACCAATGCATTGTTTGACAACCTTCTTGTCAGCAGCAGGACAAGGTACATCAGGCTCGATGGCAAGCTGTCAGGGTTACCCGAGGAGAGGCTCACGATGAGTTTTGAAGGCCTCAACATTTCATATCTCAACAACCTGGTCAACAGGAATCAAGGACAGAAGGAGAACAGTCAACTGATGACTTTTGAAGGGTCTATGAACGGCAGCATCACTCTTTCTGATGTATATAACAACCTGCTGTTTGAGAGTGACATGAAAGTTGAGGATTTCAAACTGAATGAGAACAATTACGGGCTGGTTTCATTAACCAGCGAATGGGATCCGCGCAGACGGGTAGCAGCGATAGATATAAGCAACAACCTGGAAGGAAGGAAGATGATTGACATTAAGGGCAGTTATGCACCTTCTTCCAGGATGACTGACCTTGCTGTCTCAGCATCTGATCTGCCGCTGGATATAATCAATCCGTTCGTTCGTGCCTTTGCCAGCGGCCTGCAGGGGGCAGGATCAGGTACCGTCAGGCTGAAAGGGAAGCCAAGGGAGCTGGCGATAACAGGCTCAGTGATGGCACGTGATGCATCAATGAAAATAGACTTCCTGCAAACGCGCTATAGTTTCTCTGACAGCATAAGGTTCACTCCTGACGGCATAACATTCAGAAATATCCGTATCACTGATGAGAAAGGAAATGAGGGTAGCATCAACGGGATGCTTACACACCGCTCATTCAAGGATCTGGGAGTGAGCTTCGACATCAACATGGACAGGATGCTTGTGCTAAACACCAGGCCAAAGGACAGCGACAGCTTCTATGGCACGGCCTATGCTTCGGGGTATGCAGGGATCAGGGGCAATGATGAGAAGATTGTTTTCAACATCTCGGCGCGTACAGCGCCAAACACAGAGTTTTACATACCGCTCAACACCTCGGCAAGTGTGAGTGATTATCCATATATCTCTTTTGTCAGTACTGATGAGAAGGATGACAGGGAGCAGGTGGCCTCAGACCGGAATGTATTCATCAGGCAGGAGGAAGGGAGCAAGATAGAACTCAACTTTGACCTGGAGGTAACCCCTGATGCAGAGGTTCAGCTTATTCTTGATGAGACATCAGGCGGGGTTATACGGGGCCAGGGTGAAGGGAAACTGAACATATCACTCTCCTCGCGCGGTGATGTCAGGATGTCAGGGAATTATGTCATTGATGACGGCGATTATCTTTTTACCCTTGGGAACATCCTGAACAAACGGTTCGCAGTGGAGGAAGGGGGCACAGTATCATGGAACGGTCCAATAGAGGATGCAAGTCTGAACATCAGGGCTCTCTATAAAACCAAGGCGGCACTCTCCGAGATCTTTGGCGAAGAAGAATTTTCGGAACTGAAGGTAAAACTGCCGGTTGAGTGTATCCTCAGCCTCTCGGGCCAACTGCTAAATCCTGCTATCAGCTTTGACATTAACCTCCCCACGGCTGATGAAAGAACGCGCGAGTTACTGCGGGTGGCCATAGATACTGAGGAGGAACTGAGCCGTCAGTTCCTGTACCTTCTGGTAATGAACAGTTTTTACCCTGATCCTTCACTCTACAATGCAGGATCAAACATCGGCACGCCCATAGGACAGACCGGAGTACCTGTTTCACCGAATGTGGGAGTCACTACCACCACCGAGATGCTCTCCAACCAGCTCAGCAACTGGCTGTCACAGATCAGTAATGATTTTGACATAGGATTCAGCTACAGACCAGGCAGTGAGCTTACAGACCAGGAGGTTGAGCTGGCGCTCTCAACCCAGTTGTTGAATGATATGGTGACTGTAAATGGAAATGTGGATGTCAGGGGTAACCAGTCAAACACCACCGCCAGCAATATCAGCGGAGAGTTCACAGTTGAGGTAAGACTTACTGACATGTTGAGATTCAAGGTGTTCAATCGTTCCAACTACAACTTATACTACCAGGTCCATCCATACACCCAGGGAGTGGGGGTCTTTTACAGGCGCGACTTCAATACACTTAAGGACCTCTTCATCAAGCCTGAGGAAAAGAGCCTGAGAGGTAATACAGAGGATGAGGATGAGGATGAGGATGAGGATGAGGATGAGGAGGAGAAACAGAAATAGCTTTCAACAATGGGTCCTATTTATCAACAACAGGATACTTACAGGGGTTGTAGCCCGTTTTTTACTATATTCGCCCGATGAAAAAGAAGGCATAAAGAACAGTTAACATCTTAAATCACAGACAATGATATCAGCTAGCATTTTATTACAGGGAACAACAGCAGCCGCAGAGACCGCGGAAGAGGCAACAATGTCACTGGCTGACCTCTACCTGGCAGGCGGATGGGTTATGTATTTCCTAACACTTCTCTCATTTGTTGCATTGTACATTTTCATTGAAAGGTACCTGGTAATAAAGAAGGCATCAAAGGGTGATGCGAACTTTATGAACCGTATCAAGGATTACATGTATGAGGGCAAGGTTGATGCCGCGCTGCAGCTATGCAGGAAGACCAGCTCTCCCCAGGCAAGGATGGTGGAGAAGGGTATCAATCGTCTTGGCAGGCCGCTGGCAGATGTGACTGAAGCCATTGAGAACGTGGGGAAACTTGAGATACACAAGCTGGAAAAGCGGTTTCCCACCCTTGCAACCATAGCCGGTGCAGCTCCACTGATGGGATTCCTGGGCACGGTCATTGGAATGGTGCAAGCATTTTATGAGATGTCACTTGCAGGCAACAGTCTGGACATAAGCACTCTCAGCGGAGGTATCTATACAGCTCTAATTACCACTGTAGGGGGTTTGATACTTGGCATTCTTGCCTACTTCGGCTATAACCTGCTGGTGGTAAGGGTAGAGAATGTGGTATTCCAGCTGGAGACCACATCCACCGAGTTTCTTGACATCCTCAATGAACCTGTAAAATAATGAGTGATGGCTATATCAAACAAGAATAAAGTCAGTGTAAACTTCAGCAATGCAGGAATGTCGGATATTGTGTTCCTGCTGCTGCTGTTTTTCATGCTGACCTCAACCCTGGTACATCCCACAGCCCTTAAGCTCTTGTTGCCCAAGGGCACGACCCAGTCTTCAGCCCGGCCGCTTACCACTGTATCGATCACCAAGGATCTTCAGTATTTCATTGAAGATCAACCCATAGAGCTCGAATACCTCGAGGTAGCGTTACAGTCGAGGGTTCAGGATAGTCCTGAGATATACATTTCAGTTCATGCTGACAGGAGTGTTCCTGTTGAGTATGTTGTGAACGTGATGAATATTGCAGCGAAAAACCAGTACAAACTGATACTTGCCACTACTCCTAAATAGCGTCGGAGAGCCACTCACGAGGGAAAGGCAGCTTGGGCTGATCATCAGTGCCATAATACACGTTTTGTTTGCCCTCCTGATCATCTTTGTCACTTTCAGGGTGAAGGTGCCGGAGCCCGTGGAAGAGGGTTTGATTGTCAACTTCGGCTTTGACGAGACGGGAAGTGGTTTAATTGAGCCTGCTCCCGAGCCTGTTTCACCCCCGCCCCCGCCGCCATCATCAGGAGATGAAGGGGGTGAGGAGGCGTTGCTCACCCAGGATTTTGAGGAGGCTGTTGAGGTTGAGAAGAAGGAACCTGATCCAGAAGAGTTGAAGAGGCAGGCCGAGGCCCGTGCCGCGCAGATAAGGCGCGAGCTGGAGGCGGAAGCGGAGAGGCAGCGTCTTGCCCGGGAGGAAGCCGAGCGTCTTAAGCGTGAGGAAGAGCAGCGCCGCATTGACCAGGCCAACGCAAGGGCCAGGGGCGCCTTCAGCAATGCAGGAAATGTGGGCACCTCAGGCCGGAGCGAAGGGGCTGCGGGCGGAGAGGGTAACCAGGGTGTTCAGTCTGGTACCCCTGATGCGCCCAATTACGGGCCGGGAGGAGGCCGGGGAACAGAAGGTATATCCTTTGACCTGGGCGGAAGAAAGGCTAAGTCGCTCATCAAACCTCCCTATGATCTGCAGAAAGAGGGAACCGTGGTTGTTGCGATAACGGTTGACCGTAACGGAAGGGTCACCGATGCAACACCCGGCATCAAGGGGTCAACAACACTCGATGGAGATCTCCTTAAGCTGGCCAAGGAAGCTGCCCTGAAGACCACGTTCGAAAGCAGCAATGATGCCCCTATCATTCAGAAAGGGACCATTACCTATATCTTCAGGTTAAAGTAGGATACTTCCTGAACTGGTGGTTACATCTGGCACCTGTAATAATCTTCCTGACCGGCATAACAATCACACCTATCATACAGGGTGAAAACAAACAGTTAAACGTTTCAGAAGAGGCGGACCATCAGGTCAAACACCCCGGTCAGTTTCAGAGCCGAAGCCATAATGGCTACCAGGAGGATAATCCTGACCACACGCGGACCCCAGCTCACAGCAACGCGTGATCCGAGCCATGCACCCACTCCCTGTCCTGCAGCCAGCACAATACCATAGAGGTAGTGTATCTGATCACTGGCAATGAAGACCACAAGGGCAATGGTGGTCATCACAGCCACAATAAAAACCTTGTGCGCATTGGCTTTGGTCAGTCCCAGTCCTGCCCCCAGCACCAGGGCTCCAAGCAGAAAGAAACCAACGCCGGCCTGGATGAAACCGCCATAGATGCCAATAAGGAAAAAGATCACAGGCACCCACCAGCGTCGCTTCATTGTGGCTGATTGTGCGTGATCACGCACCCACTGTTCAGGCTTGTAGAGGATAATAAAAAACATGATGACCAGCAGTCCGCCTATCAGCAGTTCCATTATCCGCTCATTGATTCTGACAGCTATAAGTGATCCCAGCAGGGCTCCTGCAAGCGCGGGAAGGGACATCCGGAGGCCTTCATGTACAGTAAAGAGTTTCTGTTTTTTAAAGCTTGTGCTGCTTACCAGGCTCTGCACAAATACACCTATCCGGTTTGTCCCGTTGGCCACATTGGCAGGCAGCCCGAGGAACATCAGCAGAGGCAGTGTTATCAGTGATCCGCTGCCGGCCAGTGTGTTAACAAAACCTGCAAAAAGGCCGGCGGCTATTACAGCCAGGTACATATACCATTCCATCAGCAGAGGGGACTATCTTTCGAGGACCGCCTTGACTGACATCTGCAGGTTGTCTATCAGGTCACTGTCTTTGATGACGTAGTCAGCTATCCCCTTTCGTGCAAATTCGAGCACCACCTCGCCTTTCTCCTGGGCAGAGAGCATGATGACAGGCACCTCCGGAGCTATCCTGGTTATCTCATCATAGGCTTCCATACCATTCATGGGAACTTCGCCCTCCTTCAGGAAATAAAAATCGAGAATGATAAGGTCAGGAAGTTCTTCTCCGAGACCGGCAATACACTCCTCAGCATATGCAAATGGCCTGACCCTGTACCCGGCAGCCTCCAGGCGTGCAGATACAAGGCCTGTAACCACAGGGTCATCATCAACCACATATATCAGGTTGTCAGACCGGGAGACAACTTTTTCCATGACAACAAAAGTAGTAAAGGGATTGATAATTTCCTACATGGCAAAGAGAGGATAATCTTTCATCATCCTCACCACTTTCTCACCCACTTCTGAAATAACTGTTTCGTTATCTATATTTACGAGCACCTCATCTATTAAACTGACAATCTGTCCCATATCTCCTTCTTTGAGGCCACGTGTGGTGATAGCCGGGGTTCCCACCCTTATTCCGGATGTCAGGAAAGGTGAACGGGAATCAAATGGCACCATATTCTTGTTGACTGTAATATGTGCCCTGACGAGGGTATTTTCAACCTTCTTGCCGGAAATTTCCGGGAAGCGTGTACGAAGATCAATGAGCATGGAGTGGTTATCTGTGCCGCCGGAAATAACTTTATATCCAAGTGAAATAAAGGCATCAGCCATCACCGAGGCGTTTCTCTTTACCTGCTGCTGGTAAGTGCGGAACTCAGGTGTCAGGGCTTCGCCGAAGGAGACGGCCTTGGAAGCGATGACATGCTCCAGCGGTCCGCCCTGTATACCCGGGAAGACAGCTGAATTGAGCATTGCTGACATCATCTTTATCTCGCCCTTGGGGGTGGTCACCCCCCATGGATTCGGGAAGTCATTACCCATAAGAATGATACCACCGCGAGGTCCCCTGAGGGTTTTGTGAGTAGTGCTTGTAACGATATGAGCGTATTTAAGCGGATTCTCCAGCAATCCGGCTGCTATGAGTCCTGCCGGGTGTGCCATATCAACCATAAGCATTGCGCCAATCTTATCGGCTATAGCCCGCATGCGCGCATAATCCCACTCCCTGGAGTAGGCAGATGCACCCCCGATTATCATTTTCGGCTTCTCTGCCAACGCCACTTCCTCCATCATGTCATAATCAACCCTGCCCGTCTCCTCTTTCACCCCATAGGCCACAGGTCTGTAAAGGATACCTGATGAGTTCACAGGTGAGCCATGCGACAGGTGCCCTCCATGTGACAGGTTCAGGCCAAGGAATGTGTCACCGGGTTTCAGCACCGTCAGGAACACGGCCATATTGGCCTGTGCTCCGGAGTGAGGCTGAACGTTGGCATATTCGGCATTGAAGAGTTTCTTGAGTCTGTCAATGGCAAGCTGCTCAACCTCGTCCACCACCTCACAGCCTCCGTAATAACGAGCCCCCGGATAGCCCTCGGCATACTTGTTGGTAAGCACTGAGCCCATGGCCTCCAGTACCTGGGAACTCACAAAGTTCTCAGATGCTATCAGTTCTATTCCGTCAGTCTGACGTTTGCGCTCACGACTGATCAGGTCAAATATAACGCTGTCTCTTTCCATGATAAATAAGTTGTTCAGTTGTTAATTATCCGGTCACCGGTAACGGTTACTAACGGATGGTTCAGGGGCAAATATACGTTTTAATCTTAATTTTTATTATGATCTGGGTTATACCCGGAGGGTGCAGAAAAGAGTTAGTGAGCTGTGCCGCGAAGTAGTTGAAATCACTCTTCTGAAAACTGTCTCAGAAGCTCTCGGTATGCGCTAAAGATCCTGGACTTGGAGATGAATCCCACATACCTTCCCCTGTCCAGCACTGGCAGGTTCCAGGCTCCTGTCTGCTCGAAGGCCTTAAGCACGGCGTCACCCCTCTCGTTGATGTCTATATAAGAAGGTGGTATGGTCATCAGGTCTCTGACACTGATCTTCTCATAGAGCTCTGGTTTGAACATCTTGTCGCGAACATCATCGAGCAAAACCACTCCTTCAAGTATATTGAATTCATCAACCACAGGGAAGATATTGCGGTTTGATCTGGCTACCTGTTTCACCAGGTCACCCAGGTTACCTTCCGGGTTGACTGTCAGAAGGTCCTTCTCCACCTCTTTTGTCCAGTCAAGAAGTGTCATCACTGCTTTATCCTTGTCATGGGTAATCAGTTCCCCGCTTAGTGCCAGCTGTTCATTGTAGATTGAATATTTCCTGAATGAGCGTTTGGTAACAAACGCCACCGTGGAGGTGAGTATCAGGGGTATCAGCAGACCGTATCCTTCTGTTATCTCAGCGATGAGGAATATTGCAGTCAGGGGGGCATGCAGCACTGCTGCGAAGACTCCGGCCATGGCTGTAAGGGTGAAGCTGCTTTCCACCAGTGAGATGCCCAGCATATGATTCATGATACTGGACAGAAAGTATCCGGCCACTCCTCCGGTGAAGAGTACGGGAGCCACCACTCCCCCCACTCCACCGGCGCCGTTGGTAGAGGCTGTGGCAAGCACCTTCAGCAGCAGCATTCCGGCCATAAGAATGGCAAAGCCCCAGAATCCCGAGGCAATTTCGCCAAACAGGACGGTGCCAGGGGCCTTACCCGTCTCGGCATTGAGGAGAAGCATCACTGTATCATACCCTTCGCCGTAAAAAGCCGGGTAAAAGTAAATAAGAGCTCCCAGCAGCAATCCACCGAGGATCATCCTTGTCCACCTGTTCCCTATTTTTCCGAACAGCTTCTCTATTCCAATGGTAGCCCTTGTGAAATAGAGACCCACAAAGCCGCAGAAAACCCCCAGTATGAGATAGTATGGCAGTTCGCTCAGCGTAAAGCCCTGGTTGACCTGGAAGGAAAAGAGAACGTTGTCGCCCATAAAAAAGAAAGCCACAGTAGCAGCTGTTACGGAGGAGATAAGCAGTGGCACTATGGACGACATGGTGAGGTCAAGCATCAGCACCTCAAGGGTAAATAGAATACCTCCGATGGGGGCTTTGAAAATACCCGATATGGCTCCGGCGGCTCCGCAACCCAGGAGGAGCGTAACGTACTTGTAATTAAGCTTGAAGTAACGGGCTATATTGGAACCTATAGATGCGCCTGTGAGCACTATAGGGGCCTCTGCCCCCACTGATCCACCAAAGCCGATAGTCAGTGAACTGGCAAGTATTGATGACCAGTTGTTGTGTGGCTTTATGAAGCTTTTCCGCCTTGAGATGGCATAGAGTACCTTGCTTACCCCGTGTGAGATATTATCACGTACCAGATACTTCACTACCAGTACTGTCAGTATTATCCCGAACAGCGGATAAGCCAGAGAAAGCACGCCTCCGGCACCCTTCATTACTCCCTGAGTGAAGAGAACATGCGTAAAGTGAATGGCATTCTTCATCACCACCGCAGCCAGCGCGCTCACCAGCCCGACAACGAAACTGAGCAGGTAAATCACGGTCTGCTGCTCGGTCAGGAAAGATTTTAGCTGTCTTATCTGCTTAAATAACAGAGCCTTCAAGATAACAGAAAAAAATTGGACAATATACAGGTCACAAATATATGATAAAATAGGGAGCAGATGTTAACTTTGGTAAGTTTGCCATATTTTGTATTCATGATCAAATTTGAGCGGCACACGCTTACCAACGGACTGAGGGTGATAGTCCACCATGATGAGTCTACTCCCATGGTGACAACCAATATCCTGTATGATGCCGGCTCACGGGATGAGGATCCGCGAGCCACAGGCTTTGCACATCTCTTTGAGCACCTGATGTTCGGTGGCACTCCATCGGTCCCTTTCTTTGATGTACCTGTAATGATGGCCGGAGGGGAGAACAATGCCTTCACAAACAATGACATTACCAACTATTATATCACACTGCCCTCCAACAATCTTGAGGCTGCCCTGTGGCTTGAAGCAGACAGGATGAGAGGGCTTGACCTGAGGGAGGAGAGGCTGAACAACCAGAAGAGTGTTGTCACCGAGGAGTTCAGGCAGCGCTATCTCAACCAGCCCTATGGTGACCTGCAGTTGCTGCTCAGGCCGCTGGCCTACAAAGTGCATCCCTACCGGTGGCCTGCCATTGGCATGGATATCAGCCATATAGAAAAGGCTGACAGCAGATCGGCAAAGGAGTTCTATGACAGGTTTTATAATCCTTCCAACTGTATCCTCAGTGTGGCTGGCAGTGTTGATCCTGAAGTGGTTTTCACTCTGGCAGAAGAGAGGTTTGGCCACATCCCGTCCGGAGAGCACAATGGAAGACGGCTGGAACAGGAGCCTGAACAGGATGAGAGACGTGAGCTGACCGTGCACAGGAATGTGCCGGCTGCTCACCTGATCATGGCTTTTCATACCGGACCAAGAGTAAGTCGTGATTTTTATGTCCTTGATCTTTTGACAGACATACTGGCAGGTTACGATTCAGCCCGGTTCCCCTCAATTCTTATCAGGAAGAAGGAGCTATTCAGTGACGCCGACATCTATCTCTCAGGAGAAGCTGATCCGGGGCTTGTGATTTTCAGCGGTAGAATAAGGGAGGGTATTGATATTAAGGATGCAGAGGGGGCGGTCACAGCCGAGCTTAACCATCTGGCAGAAGAGTATGTCACCACAGCTGAGCTGGAGAAAGCCCGTAACAGGTATGAATCTAACCGGCTGATGTCATACATGAGTGCTGCGAACAAGGCATTTAACCTTGCCTACCAGGAGGTACTGGGTGATGCAGAGGGCATTAACAGTGAGAGGGAGCAATATATGAGCGTAACGGCAGAAGAGATAATGGTTGCATCACAATGTACCTTCAGACCCGGCAACTGCAGTGTTATCCACTATCTTCCAGCAAAGAGATGAAAGCAGGAGAACCAAAAGCTGCACCGGTGATCATCACCCCCTCAGCCGGCGTTATCTCGTTCCCTGAGATGGCAAGGCTGGGTAATGGTGTACCTGTTTACCTTATAGACAAAGGCACGGTTGATCTCATGAGGATTGAGTGCGTCTTTCAGGCCGGACAGATAATGGAAGAGGTGCACCTCTCGGCACTGTCGGCCAGCGCCATGCTCACCGAAGGAACCCGGAGCTATGATGCCGCAACAATAAATGACCTTATTGACAGCACCGGAGCAGCACTTTATCATCTTGCAGATAAGGACACCGCCTCACTCCTGACCATAACCCTTACAAGGAAACTGGATGAAGTATTGGCACTCGCCGGGGAGGTGCTGTTTAGGCCCTCGTTCCCTGATCATGAGTTCAGGCTGTTGACTGACAGAAGAATACAGGCTTTTCTGACCTCCAGACAGAAGACCTCAGTGATTGCCAGGGAGGCCTTTTACGAAGCTCTCTGCGGAGCAGAGAATCCTTACGGACGCATCGCGCGTGAATCTGATTACAGGTCGCTGACAACGGGTGATCTGCGACGGTTCCATCAAAAGCATTACCTGCCCTTAAATATGTATATTACCGTTGCGGGCAGATATCCGGAACAGACGTTGCCATTGCTGGAGAAGCATTTCGGAATAAACGGCCGTGATGGATCAGGCAGACCTGTAAGACCCATCCTGCATTTTGCGACTGCCAGACCGGTTAAGATATTCTGTGAGATTCCCGGATCAGTTCAGAGCACGGTAAGGCTGGGATGGGATGGGATTACCCGGAATCATCCTGACTACCAGGGATTACAGGTAGCCACAACCATCCTGGGCGGTTATTTCGGCTCACGGCTCATGAGGAACATAAGGGAAGAAAAAGGTTACACCTATGGCATACATGCGGTGGCAGGCTCCTTCCGTGAGAAGGGATACATAGTCATCATGACCGATGTTGCCAATGAGTACCGTGAAGCTGCGGTGAAGGAGATTAAAAAAGAGATACGTATTCTATGTGAGGATGAAGTAACCGATGAGGAGATGACATTGGTAAGGAATCATCTCATGGGTGAGACAGCGCGCATGTTTGACGGTCCGTTTACTATAGCAGAAACAGTAAGGGGCATTATTGACCATGAGACAGGGCATGATTATTACAACCGATTCACAGAGACAATCAGATCCATTACTCCTGGCAAAATAAAAGAGCTCTTCAACACGTATTTCAATATTGACGAAGCATTTGAGATCATTGCCGGTGCCAGATGAATCTGTTGAAGACTATATTAACGTTGGTGTGTGTCCTGCTGCTGCCGATGGCAATGACAGGGCAGGACGAATTGCAGCCCCTGTCGCCGCGTCTTGACATGGTCACTGTTGACCCCGTCACAGGTTTTGCGGTTATACGCTGGCTTCCATCGGCTTCTCAGGATGTGGGCAGTTACGTTGTTTACAACTATTCTGAAACCACAGCCCTTGCAATTGACACTGTCCGTTCTCCCTACATTACCGAGTACACGCATACGGCATCAGCTGCTAGATATCAGAGTGTCACATATGTTGTTGCGGCCGTTGATTCATCACTGAATGTCAGTCCCCTAAGCAATCCGCTGAGCACTGTCTGGCTCTCAGCTGTCAATGACGAATGCACGGGCAGCATAACTGTAGCCTGGACCCCGTACAAGAATGAATATCATCCTGCCACGGGCCAGGTATTGCATATCACTGATGGATCAGGAACCATCATTGACGAACCAACTCTTCCACCATCAGAGACTTCCTATATATTTACCGGATATGAGCCGGACACTGAGTATTGCTTTCATGTTACTTTCTTTGACGGGGGCGGCCTCCTCTCCTCCTCCAACATGGTCTGTGTCACCACGGGCAGCGAGGTGCCTCCGGAATGGGTAACCATTGATGCCATTGTGGTTGAGAAGGGAGGTTTGACGGTCATAGCCGGATATGACCAGGCTGCCGACATTGGTAATTTCCGTCTGCAACGTTATAATCCGGCTAACTCATCGTGGGATGAGGCCGGTTATGAAGCAGGATCGTCCGGGAGGATCATCTTTACCATTCCGGCTGCCGACACAGCAACCATAAATCTTTACAGGGCAGCAGCCGTCAACAGCTGCGGTCTTGAGTCTACTCTGTCAGGGCCGGCGCGCAACATGGCAGCGGAGGCTTCTGTCACCGGAACCCATATTTACCTGAAGTGGAACAGGCCAAAAGCAGGCGGCGCCGAGCTCTTTACCGTCTGGCGTGATACCGGGGATGGGCCTGAGGAGGTTGCCACCTCGCTCAGTGATACGTTATGGTCTGATGATTATTCCCGCTTCGCCATGGAAGTTACGTCCTCAGCCATTGTTTACCGCGTTGCCGCGAAGGACCCTTCGGCCTTGCCTGATCTACCGGCTCACCGTTCGGCGGCAGCAGTGATCATAACAACGGAGAGCATTTACATGCCCAATGCTTTTACACCCGGCCGGGGCATAGAGAATGCCATTTTTAAACCGGAGTTCTCTTTTCTTCCCGGGGGATATGATTTCAGGATATATACCCGCAACGGAGCCCTTCTCTTCAGCACCACGGATCATGGTGAAGGATGGGACGGAACGCACAACGGGGCATCCATGCCACCAGGAGTATATCTCTGGTCACTGAGGATCTCCAAACCGTCAGGGCACACTGAAGTAATGAGCGGAACGGTAACGATACTGCCATGAACACCGGATTGAGAATGACCCGTTTTTCGTATCTTTGTCACTCCCTTGCAGGTGATTGCTGATGGTAAAGACTAAAACGAAAATATTCACCCAGGAAGATATAAACCGTATTGAGTCAGAATACAGGCTGCTGACCGACAATCTGTACCGGTGTGACAAGCCTGGTGACCGGGAGTTAATAGAGAAGGCCTTCCGGTTTGCCAACGAGGCACACCGTGATATGTACCGCAACTCCGGTGAGCCATACGTCATCCACCCTATCAATGTAGCGCGGATAGTCAATCATGAGATCGGTCTCGGGGCCAGGTCAGTTGCTGCAGCATTGCTCCATGATGTGGTTGAAGACACGGGGGTGCCCCTGGAAGAGATAACAAACCAGTTCGGGCCCAAGATAGCATCACTTATTGATGGCCTTACAAAGATCTCCGGCACATATAACAAAGAGACCAACTCACTCCAGGCAGAGAACTTCCGCAAAATGCTGATGACCCTGTCGGACGATTTCAGGGTCATACTGATAAAGATAGCCGATCGTCTTCACAACATGCGCACCCTTGATTCGATGCCGGAACACAAGCGTATGAAGATCGCCGGTGAGACCGTTTATCTCTATGCGCCCCTTGCGCACCGTCTGGGTCTCTTCGCAATAAAGACCGAGCTTGAAGACCTGAGTTTCAAGTTCAGGCATCCGCGCATATATGAGGAGATTGCCCGCAAGGTTAAGATGGATGAGAAGAAGAACCTGGCGCTCATTAACAGATTCAGCCTGCCCATCATTGAGGAGCTGAACAATAACAATATCATTTTTGATATCTCCGGCCGGTTCAAATCAATCTATTCCATCTGGAAGAAGATGCAGTCCAAGAACGTTCCCTTCGAGGAGGTGTATGACCTGCTTGCTGTCAGGATAGTGTTCGAGCCCGGTCCGGAGATGAGTGAGAGGGCACAATGCTGGCAGATATATTCCCTCATCACGGATATTTACACGCCCAAACCAGACAGGCTGCGTGACTGGATAAGCAGGCCCAAGCCAAACGGGTATGAGGCATTGCACCTGACGGTAATGGGTCCGGAGGGCCGGTGGGTGGAGGTGCAGATACGCAGCCAGCGTATGGATGACACAGCAGAGCGGGGGTTTGCCGCTCACTGGAAGTACAAGGGAGACCTCTCCCAGTCAGAGAGTGAGCTGGATAAATGGCTCAAGCACATCCGCGAGATGCTTGCCAATCCCATGTCCGATCCACTTACCTTCCTTGACGAATTCAAGATGAGTCTCTTCTCTTCCGAGATAATGGTTTTCACCCCGAAAGGGCTTCTTGTCAATCTGCCAAAGGGAGCATCAGCGTTGGATTTTGCCTATGAGATACACACCGATATTGGCAATCAGGCCATCGGCGCCAAGGTAAACTACAAGCTCAGCCCTCTGTCTACCACACTGCAGAGTGGTGACCAGGTGGAGATCATCACCTCCACCATCGCGAAGCCTGAAAAAGAGTGGCTTGAATACGCGCATACGGCGAAAGCCAAAAATGCCATCAAGGATGCCCTCAGGGACCAATCCACTGACCGCATCCAAAAGGGCATGATAATGCTGGAGGAGAAGCTGAGCGAACTGGGCATCCTTCCCAATTCGGACATCATCAAGAAGCTGCTTGATAATTATGATCTGCTTAATAAGGATGAGCTCTATTCAAGGATAGGTCTGGGACTGATTAACCTGGACGAGTTGCGCAAGGTACTGAAGAAGGCGCCTGAGGGAAGCCTGCGCAAATACTGGCAACTGGCCATCGGAGGAGTGACCCGGAAAAATGCAGAAACAAAGGAATTACCTCCCGTTCCTGAAGAAATAGACAAGAACCATCCCTATCTGCTTCGGGAAAACGTTGACAATACCCGCAACTCATACGTCATAGCCAGCTGTTGCCAGCCAATCCCTGGAGATGAGGTGCTGGGCTATATTGACCACTCAAACTCCATCATTGTTCATAAGCCAAAATGCCCGGTGGCTGTCAAGCTGATGTCCAGTGAAGGCAACAGGATCATCCAGGTCAGATGGACCATACATAAGCTTGCCTCCTTCCTGGCAAGGATCAGTATAAACGGTATTGACAGGATAGGTCTCATCAATGAGGTGACCACAATCATCTCCAAGGAGCTCAACGTCAACATTAGAAATATTAATGTGTCAGTCTATGACGGGATCTTTGAGGGGACGATTGATCTGTACGTGCATCACACTCGAGACCTCAATAATCTTATTATGCAACTCTCAAACATCAAGGGTATTGCCAGTGTAAAGAGGATTGAGGAATTTATTGAATAACATTTAGCATAAAGACGAAGAAAAAGAAAGATGTCCGATGATGATGCCAGGTCTGTGGTAAAACAGGTCTTTACCGAATACCTTGTGACTCACGCCCTGAGAAAGACTCCGGAGCGTTTTGCCATTCTTGATGAGATATATTCAAGGGAGGGACACTTCGATATTGAATTGCTCTTCAACTACATGAAGAACAAGAATTACCGTGTTTCGAGGGCCACCCTGTACAATACCATTGAACTGCTGATAGACTGCAAGCTGGTCACCAGGCACAAGTTCGGGCGTAACCAGGCGCAGTATGAGAAGACTTACCGGTCAGGGCATCATGATCATCTCATAGATACCCGGTCAGGCAGGATTATAGAGTTCAGTGATCCCCGTATAAATGACATCATCAAGAGTGCCTGTGAGGATAATTCATTTATACTTCATCATTATGCCCTTTACGTTTACGGAGAACAGGAAAAGGGAAACCATTAACTCCTGTTGCTGACCCCGGTCAGGGCAGTCATGATCCTATTTGTCAACAATTGGTTTTTTAATGGCCCCGAGGCGGAATTATTTTGTAAATTCGAACCTGTTTTGCTAATCACGATTATCTGTACCAATGAAGATTGATATTTTGCTGGGACTCCAGTGGGGCGATGAAGGCAAGGGGAAGATTGTAGATGCACTTGCACCCGGGTATGATCTGGTAGCCAGGTTCCAGGGTGGCCCCAACGCCGGCCACACCATTGAGTTTAACGGGGTAAAGCATGTGCTTCATCTTATACCATCTGGAATTTTTCATGAAGGGAAGATTAATATAATAGGCAACGGACTGGTGGTTGATCCGGTGGTCTTCCGGAACGAGGTTGAGAGCCTTGGCATGGCTACTGCCAGTATCAGGGAGAGGCTTCTCATCTCGGTGAAAGCCCATCTGATTATGCCCACACACAAGCTTATTGATGCTGCACAGGAGGCCTCTCTGGGTGATGCGAAGATTGGCTCCACCCTGAGGGGGATAGGGCCGGCATACACTGACAAGGCATCAAGGAAAGGGCTGAGGATAGGTGATCTCTTAAGAAAGGATTTCATTGAGATATACCGGTCACGGGTTAATGATCATCTGAGAATGTTGCAGGGATATGGTTACAGCAGTGACCTGAAGGAACTGGAGGATGAGTGGTTTGACTCGGTGGAATTTCTAAGGCAGTTCAGAACGGTGAATGCTGACTATCATATTGACATGGCACTACAGTCCGGGAAGCGTGTGCTTGCCGAGGGTGCCCAGGGAACAATGCTCGATATTGATTTCGGGACCTACCCTTATGTCACCTCATCCAATACTGTGGCTGCAGGAGCCTGTACAGGCCTGGGAGTAGCGCCCGGACGTACCGGCGAAGTCTACGGCATCTTCAAGGCTTATTGCACCAGGGTAGGCAGCGGTCCCTTCCCCACCGAGCTGGACGATGATGCCGGGCGCATGATGCGTGATCAGGGAAACGAGTACGGTGCCACCACGGGACGTCCACGCCGCTGCGGCTGGCTTGACCTCCCGGCGTTGAAATATGCCATCATGGTCAACGGTGTGACGCAGCTTTTCATGATGAAGGCTGATGTATTGTCAGGATTCAGTGAGATAAGGATATGCAAATCATATACCGTGTCAGGTAAAGAGGAGACTGAACTGCCCTATTGCCTTGATGATATTGAAGAACTTAACTATGTCAGTTTCAGGGGATGGCAGTGTGATATCACAGGCTGCCGAAGCTGGGATGACCTGCCTCCGGAGATGAAGGATTATATCAGTTATATTGAAAAGGAGACCGGCGTTCCGATAGCTATCGTTTCCGTGGGTCCGGACAGGTCGGCCACAATCTACAGGTAGGGCTCACTCATTCTTATAGACCCAGGCCTCCCCGTCAATCCTGTTCTGTATACTGCCAAGGGCATTAAATGCCGCATGGATGTCAGGATATGCCTGTGCTGAGACCAGTTGCCATCTTCCTCCGTTCATTTCCACTATCCGGGCATCATAACCGAAGCTCCTGATATGTTCAAGCCAGTCCTCGGCATAGGCAGGAGTAAGAAAACTGCCAACGATCACATGGTATCCGGTCACTGCCCGGATCTGCTCCTCCGCCTCCACGGCAAGTTCTGCCTGGCGGATACGCTCAGCCTCAGCCTCCTTTTCCCTTGCAACCCTGATGGAATCTGCAACGCGAAATGCCTCCTGCTGCTGCCTGAGAGCTTCAGCCTCCCTGGCCTTCTTACCAAAAGGATTGATACTCTTCATGAAATCACATGAGGGAGTCAGAAGCAGCACAACTGCAAGCAACAAAAGTGGTAATTTCTTCATAAATGACAGTTTTTCACTATTTTGGATGATAAAGGTATTTAATCCTTCACAAAAATGCAATGAATATTTCGGAATCCTGGCATTTAAACCTATTTCTTTTTTATATTAGTTCGCTATTTTAAAAAACCCTATAAACAAATCTGCGTAATGAAGTCACTTATCCGGTTTTTCGAAGAAAATGTGGAAAAGTATGCCTCCAATATTTACCTGTGGGAAAAGCTTCAGGATAAGTATGAAGGCACCACCTACCAGGAGGCCAGGCGCCAGGTACATGAGTTTGGTGCCGGTCTGATGCAACTGGGCATAAAGAAAGGAGATCGTGTCAGTCTTCTTGCTGATGGCCGCAACAGCTGGGTTATCGGTGAGCTCGGGATACTATATGCCGGCGGCGTGAATGTCCCTCTTTCCATCAAGCTCAATGCCGAGGAGATCAGGTTCCGGCTGGCTCACTCAGGATCCAGGATGGTAATTACTTCAAGCACCCAGGCACAGAAAATACTGGAGGTGATTGACAGATGCCCGGAGCTGGAGAAGGTGATCTTCATGGATCCCAGGGAAGAGTATTCTGAAAAACAGATCCACTTCAATGAGGTCAGGAAGATAGGCCGGGAATGGCTGGAAAACCCTGCCAACAGGAAAAGTTTCGAGGAATTCACATCCTCCATCACTCCCTCTGATTTTGCCAATATATGCTACACGTCCGGCACCACGGCTGACCCGAAGGGAATTATACTCACTCATGGCAATTACGTCACAAACGTTTACCAGTCATACAGCCTTATGGACATCCCCCAGTATTACAAGACGCTTCTCATTTTGCCGTGGGATCACTCGTTTGCACATACGGCAGGAATATATGCCTTCATGGGCAAGGGTGCCAGCATTGCCTCTGTCAAAGTAGGCAAGACGCCAATGGAGACACTGCGCAATATTCCGATCTGCATGAAGGAGATAAAGCCGAACCTTCTGATGAGTGTCCCGGCACTGGCAAAAAACTTCCGTAAGAACATCGAGAAGGGGATCAGGGAAAAAGGAAGGATGACTGAGACACTCTTCAACTTCGCCCTGAACATGGCCTATTCGTACAACAAGGAAGGCTATAACAGGGGAAAGGGAATACAGAAACTCAAGAAACCTCTGTTAAGGCTATTTGACAAAATTCTCTTCACCAAGGTAAGGGAAGCATTCGGAGGCGAGCTCGATTTCTTTATTGGCGGCGGAGCTCTGCTCGACATCGAGTTGCAGAGATTCTTCTATGCCATTGGAGTTCCAATGTACCAGGGCTATGGTCTGTCGGAGGCATCACCCATCATCTCATCAAACTCTGCCAA